>VOFH01003814.1_pt1 | contig 72783 bp, 116 predicted proteins | sample 5384091 | NCBI WGS metagenome assembly VOFH01 (sample SAMN12384727, study PRJNA508395) | human gut metagenome | isolation source: healthy gut G | host: Homo sapiens | reverse complement strand
TGTTATTTCGTTTGGTTTTGCGTATTGCTGCCGTAAAAATGCCTCTAAAGGGACAGGGAATGAGTAAGATGAGGCATTTAAGTATGGGTTCCTTTCAGGTGTTGTAGAACCTATAGGTGCATTTATAACTATACTTCTTACATCAAGATTATTGTAAATATTGCCATTTTTTGGCATTTGCAGCAGGTGCAATGATTTATGTTGTAATAGAAGAATTAATTCCTGAGTCACAGTCAGGTGAGCATACTAATATAGGAACAATAGGTGCAGCTTAATTGGATTTGTTCTTATGATGATACTTGATGTGGCGGTGAGTTGATAAATGTGCTAAAATATACTGATGGTGTTAAAAATTGATGAGGGTTTCATTAGTTACATATTAATCAAAATTGAGACGAGGAGAATATTATGAGAAAAAAAAAAAGTTTTATCGGTTATTCTTAGTTTATCAATGGCATTTAGTATGTCACTTATACAGCCAAATTATCAGGTAAAGGCTGATAACAGTTATTCAGTTTTGGATGCTAATGACAATGGAAAAGAAGAGGGTGCGAAAAGTTACACCTATTGATATTAGTTCAGGAAAAGTTCAGATAGACTGGTCTAATGTTATGGATAGTTATGAGTTTGTTGGAAAGAGAATAACTCCAATAGTGTTATTATCTTATAAAGGAAAGAATTTAAATCCTATGGCCTGATTATACAGTTACGTACAAGAATAATTTTATCCGGGCAAGGTAACTATGATTATTAAGGAATTGATGGATTTATACAGGACGAATAACAAAGAATTTCAAATTGTAAAAAAGAAATAGGCAATGTAACTATTAGGAGGAACAGAATTCGAAAATAAACAATTGAAATTACTGTCAATAATGAGTAGTTACGATGACAAAAGGAACTGATTATGATTATAATTGTAGAAACAGATGTAAAGGGAAGATTACAATTACTTTCACAGGATTAGGTGGATGATTATACAGGAACCTATGTTAGAACAATTGAGGCAGAAGACAATCCTAATGCGCCTAAAGAAACAGAAACTATTAAGGTTTCAAAGGCAAAGGTTACATATGCCAAAAACAAAAAGGCAAAAGATTAGTCTTAAGTGGGCTAAGATTTCTAAAAGTTACAGGATATAATGTAAGATATGCCACAACAAAGAAAAAGCTTAAAAAATAAGGTTAAAAACATAAAAACCAATACTCCAAAATACACTATTAAAAACTTAAAAAGAAGAAATATTATGTTCAGGTAAGAGCATATAGAACTGTTAATGGTAAGAAGATTTATGGTGACTGGAGCAAGGTTAAAAGTGTTAAAGTAAAGAAGTAATGAATTGTGACATAGAGCTATAATGAAATGATATTGATAAATGTATGGAAAGTAAAATATAATCATTGTAGCAACTGGGAAACGAGAGATTAAGCAGAAAATGAAAGAGAAACATTTAGACAATTTTGTAAAGGACTAAAAATGGTATTCCAATAGCATTGGGTTATTTTGCAGTAGCATTTACACTTGGAATACAGGCAAAGAATGCAGGAATAACGGCATTTCAGTCAGCAGTGGCAAGTTTTGGATTGCATGCCTCGGCGGGGGAATATATTACATTTACTTTTTTGGGCCAACGCAACCATTTTGTAATGGTAATGATGGAGGTTGTCGCCAATGCCAGATATCTTTTTAATGTCCTGCGTTAAGCCAGAAGATTCCTGCAGACACCCCAATATGGAAAAGACTTATAATGGGATATTTTATAACAGATGAAATATTTGGAGCTTCAATATCTGTAGCAGGAAAGCTTGATCCTTATTATACTTTTGGACTTGCGGCAGTTGCTTCACCGGCATGGTGTAGGTACGGCGCTAGGTGTTTTGATGGGCAACGCATTGCCAATCAGAGTTGTAAGTGCTTTAAGTGTGGTCTTTTTATGGTATGTTTATGGCATGCATAATTCCTGAGGGGAAAAAGAACAAAATAGTAGCAGGAGTAATAGTTGTAAGCTTTGTTTTAAGTTACATATTTAATACACTTTCTGTTTTTGCAGGAATTTCATCAGGTGTAAAGATTATGATTTTGACTGTTATTATTTCATTAGCAGCGGCAAATATTATTTCCGGTAAAGGAGGAAGAAAATGCATAACATATATATATGTCTTCTTGCAATGGCTATTGCAACCTATGCAATCAGAGTGCTTCCGTTAACATTAATTAGAAAAGAAATTACAAATAAATACATAAAAAGTCATTTCTGTATTATGTGCCTTATGTAACATTGGCGGTAATGATATTTCCGGCAATCCTTACAGCCACACAGAGTATGTGGTCAGGTCTGATTGCATTAATGGGTGCGATTCTTTTGGCTTGGAAAGGTGGAAATCTTTTTCAGGTTGCAATAGTAAGTTGTGCGTTGGTATTTATTTGTGGAATTGATAATTGTTTAAGAAGCAAATAATTTATAGAAGAGTAGGTTTTATAAAAATATGACTGTGTCAAAGAAGTCATATTTTATTAAAGAAAGCATAGTTATTAAGGAAAGCGGGTTGTTATGACAAGAATAGAAAAGAAAGAAATTTTGTCAGATGAAAAACTAAAAAGTAGCAATGCAGGTGTCTACAGTTAGTATTGTAGTTAATCTGCTTTTTGTCAGTATTTAAATTGTTGGCAGGTATTATAGGAAAATCGGGCGCCATGGTTTCGATGCCATTCATTCTGCGTCTGATGTTTTTAGTAGTTTTTATAGTAAAGGTCATCCATATGGCGTTAGCCTTGCAGCTATTATTTTGAGAATTCTGATGGGTCAAGTATGGCATAGATGGTGTAAATTTTGGCAAATAACAGGAGCAGGAATTGGCATAGATGGTAAATGGAACCAATGGCAATCAAACAATTCCGGGAATAATAGCAATGGTTGCAGCAATTATATCTATTGCAACAAAGGAATGGATGTATTGGTTTACAAGATCTGCTGCAAAAAAGATTAATTCAGGGGCAGTAATGGCTGATGCATGGCACCACAGGTCTGATGCTCTTTCTTCAATTGGTGCTTTAATAGGTATTATAGGCGCAAGATCAGGATTCCCTATTCTTGACCCTATAGCAAGTGTTATTATCTGTTTATTCATTGCCAAGGCAGCTTATGAAATTTTTAAAGATGCAATAGATAAGATGGTTGACAAGTCATGTGATGAAGAAGTTGAGAGAAAAATGGCCGACATTATTTTGAGTCAAAAAGGTGTAGTTTCACTTGATTTACTTCATACACGTCTTTTGGAGCAAAAATATATGTGGATGTTGAAATTGCAGCTAATGGCAACATTTCCTTATATAAATCCCATGCCATTGCACAGGAAGTGCATGATGCAATTGAAAAAACTTTCAGGAAGTTAAGCATTGTATGGTTCATGTAAATCCGGCTCCAAAGTTTAAGGGATATTTGCTTTGCAGTGATTGTGACGGTACATTAACTTATGGGGAAGAGGTTTTGTCAGAAGAAAACGTTAAGGCCATTAAATATTTCCAAAAGAAGGTGGAATATTTACTTTGGCAACGGGAAGATTTCCTGAATATGCTGATAAGTTTAAGGATAGATTCAAGGTTAACGCACCAATAGTTGCCTTAAATGGAACGGTTCTTTACGACAAGGATAATGAGCAGATTATTGAAAAGTGGCCAATGGCAAAGAGGATTGCTACAAACTTGTAAAATATGTTAATGATAACTGGACGAAAGTTTGGGAATATTGATTAATTATACAGTCCACGACAGCAAGGAATTTAAACCACTTGAAAGTGCTCCTGGAGATGGAAGTCTTGAGAAGTTGTTTGATAGTATTGGAGACGAAGTTTTTAAGATTTTATTTATTCAGGATGAAGAAGTTACGGTTGCAATGCAAAAAGACTTAAAGGAGAAGTTTGGCAATAAGTTTAGATTTGATACAAGCTGGCCTAACGGTCTTGAAATTCAAAGAGTGGATAGTGGCAAAGGCATAGCCGTAGAGTATTTAAAGAAACACTTTAACCAGCATATTCATACAACGATTGGAGTGGGAGACCAGGAAAATGACATTTCGTTGTTGCAGAATTGTGACATTGGTTATGCAGTTGGCAATGCCAAGGAGAATGTTAAAAAGTTGGCAGACAGAGTTACTGTTCCAAACACTGAAAATGCCATAAAAGCAATAATTGAAGACTTAGATAAGCAAAAATTATTGATAAAATCTAATAAAAATCAACAAAAACAAAGAATTTTTTACAGTCGGTTTACACTGGCTGTTTTTTTTGTGTATAATATTAGTTCGACCGACAAAAATAATTTTGTGGTCAGTTTAGTGTGCAAAAACACATGTATGATAAACTAAGTTTCTTAGTTAGAAAGGATGCTGTATTGAAAAAAGGAAGAATTTACTCAAAAAGTAGCAGAACTGATTGAATTGGCTCATAAGAAGGAAGATCGACTTACAATTAATGAGGTTCAGGATTTCTTTAAAGATGATGATTTGACAGAAAAGCAAAAACTGATGTTGTAACAGAATTAACAGGAAAGAAAATCAATATCAACATGGAAGTAGACGTAAACGAGCCAAAGGCACCTAAAGCTGATAGTGCAAAGAGTGATGATGCCGATAATGATTTCCCGGAAGATGGCGAGGCAACAGTTGATCTTGTTGCAGAACCTACAGATGAGGATATTGCAATGGTAGCAGCAGACGAAGGAGACTTACTGGAACCTACAGACGAGAATTTTGAAAATGATGAAGAAGAGACAGTAGAATTTGATGCTGTAGATTTGCTCGAGGGTGTAGGAACAGAGGATCCGGTTCGTATGTACTTGAAAGAAATAGGAACAGTTCCACTGTTAACAGCAGACGAAGAATTAGAACTTGCCAAGCGTAAGACAGAAGGCGACATAGTTGCCAAAGAAAAAGTTAATAGAGGCTAACTTAAGATTAGTAGTTAGTATTGCAAAAAGATATACCGGTCGAGGAATGAGTTTTTTAGACTTAGTACAGGAAGGTAATCTTGGCTTAATTAAGGGTGTAGAAAAATTTGACTACACAAAAGGATACAAATTAAGTACATATGCAACATGGTGGATTAGACAGTCAGTAACAAGAGCGTTAGCTGACCACGCAAGAACAATCCGTGTACCGGTTCATATGGTTGAAACAATTAATAGAATGTCAAAGATGCAGCGTAAGCTTACATTAGAGTTAGGTTATGAACCATCTACTAAAGAACTTGCTACAGCATTAGATATGACAGAAGAAAAAAGTACTTGAAATCATGCAGATTGCAAGAGAGCCAGCATCCCTTGAAACACCAATCGGTGAGGAAGATGATTCAAACTTAGGTGATTTCGTAGCTGATAACAACACAGTTACACCTGAAGCCAACATTGAATCAGTAATGCTTCGTGAACACATTGATGTTTTATTACAGGACTTAAAGGACAGAGAAAGAGAAGTCATAATCTTAAGATTTGGTTTAAGAGACGGTCACCCTCGTACACTTGAAGAAGTAGGAAAAATCTTCAACGTAACAAGAGAGCGTATCCGTCAGATTGAAGCCAAGGCATTAAGAAAGCTTCGTAACCCTGTTAGAAGTAAGAAGATTAAAGATTTTTTGAATAACTAGATATTATTTGATTATGTTAAAAGGACTTCCGGAAGGGAGTCCTATTGTTGTATCTGAAAGGCGAAACAACAATAGGATTGCCTTTATCAAGAGGATGTTCACTAATATAGTGAAATGTGTGGATTTTGTATATTGTAAGCTTTATAATTTTAAGCTACAGGTGTAATTTATTAAGGCTTTCACTTATCCAATATATATTAAATAAGCCAAACCTTAAAAAAAATAAGAAAAAGGCTACCTAAACTTAATTTTACTTGATTTTCATACGAAAATAGTTTATAAAATTAAGTAGCAAAACAATAAAGGGTACAAAGACGTACAACAGTTATAGCTGATGTAGTTTTTGTGCCCTTTTTTTGTTACTTACAAAATAAATTTTGTAAATTGATTACTTTATTTATTAAGGTTAGTTATTATCAAACATTTATATAAAGGAGGAAAATCATGAGTCAAAATGAATTATTCAAGAAAGCAAAAAGAAGATGGACTATACAATCCACGTTTTGAGCATGATAACTGCGGTATCGGTGCTGTAGTTAATATTAAAGGTGTGAAAAGTCATGCAACAGTGGAAAATGCTTTAAAGATTGTAGAAAATCTTGAACATAGAGCAGGTAAGGATGCCGAGGGAAAAACCGGTGATGGTGTTGGTATCCTGCTTCAGATTTCACATAAATTCTTTAAGAAAGTCACAAAGTCTTTAGGTTTTGAAATTGGTGGAGAAAGAGAATACGGTGTAGGTATGTTTTTTATGCCACAGGATGAACTTAAAAGAAAACGTGAAATGAAAATGTTTGAAATTATAACTGAAAAAGAAGGTCTTGAATTTTTAGGATGGAGACAGGTTCCTGTACATCCTGAAGTTTTGGGAACAAAAAGCAGTAGAATGTATGCCTTGCATTATGCAGTGTTTCATTAAGAAACCTGAAGGGTTAAGCAAAGGTATTGAATTTGATAGAAAATTATATATTGTAAGAAGAGTCTTCTCACATAGTAACGGTGGTACTTACACAGTATCATTATCAAGCAGAACTATTGTATATAAGGGAATGTTCTTAGTAGGTCAGTTAAGATTATTCTTTGATGATTTACAGGACAAGAGTTATGAATCAGCAATTGCATTAGTACATTCAAGATTTTCAACTAATACAAACCCAAGCTGGAGAAAGAGCTCATCCTAACAGATTTATAGTTCATAATGGAGAAATAAATACAATCCGTGGTAATGCAGATAATATGCTTGCAAGAGAAGAATCAATGAACAGCGAGTATATGAACAATTCATTACAGAAGGTTATGCCTGTAGTTGACACTAACGGTTCTGACTCAGCTATGCTTGATAATACTTTGGAATTTTTGGTAATGAATGGTGTTGATCTTCCACTTGCAGTTATGATGTGTATTCCTGAACCATGGGAAAAGAACGACACAATAAGCCAGACTAAGAAAGACTTCTATCAGTATTATGCAACTATGATGGAGCCATGGGATGGACCGGCGTCTATTCTTTTCTCTGATGGTGATGTCATGGGAGCAATTCTTGACAGAAATGGTCTTAGACCTTCCAGATATTACATTACAGATGATGACCAGCTTATCCTTTCATCAGAAGTAGGTGTTCTTGAAATTGATCCTGCAAAGATTGTTGTAAAAGAAAGATTAAGACCGGGCCGTATGCTTTTAGTTGACACAGTTAACGGTAAGTTAATTGACGATGATGAATTAAAAGAATCATATGCAACAAGAAAGCCATATGGTGAATGGTTAAATAATAACCTTGTTAACTTAAAGGACATTCATATCCCTAACGTAAAAAGTTGAAACATATGAAAAAAGAAGAACGCCAGAGACTTCAGAAAAACTTTGGATACAGCTTTGAAGACCTTCAGAGAATTATTCCAATGGCTAATACAGGAAATGAAGCTACAAAGGCAATGGGTAAGGATACACCACTTGCAGTTTTAAGTGAGAGAACATCCATTATTTAACTATTTTAAACAGTTATTTGCTCAGGTTACTAATCCTCCAATTGATGCAATCAGAGAAGAAATAGTTACTTCAACATCAGTTTATCTTGGAAAAGACGGTAATATATTAGAAGAAAAACATGACAACTGCAATGTATTAAAGATTAACAATCCTATTTTGACAAATACGGATATTTTAAAACTTAAAAATATTAAAGAGCCGGGATTTAAGACAGCAGTTGTACCTATTGTATATTACAAAGGCATTAAGCTTGAAAAGGCTATTGAACAGGTATTTGTAGAAGTTGATAAGGCACACAAAAGACGGAGCAAACATTATTATTCTTTCAGACAGAGGTGTGGATGAATATCATGTACAGATTCCTTCATTGCTTGCAGTTTCAGCAGTACATCAGTACCTTGTAAAAACAAAGAAGAGAACAACATTATCATTAGTTCTTGAAAGTGGTGAACCAAGAAGCGTACATCATTTTGCAACATTGTTAGGATACGGTGCCAGCGCAGTTAACCCTTATCTTGCACACGAAACAATTAAGCAGATGGTTGAAGAGGTATGATTAACAAAGATCCATATGCAGCAATTGATGATTACAATGAAGCAATTTTAAGTGGAATAGTAAAGATTGCATCAAAGATGGGTATTTCAACAATTCAGTCATATCAGGGTTCACAGATTTTTGAGGCAGTAGGTATAAGCAGTGATGTAATAAATAAATATTTCACAGGAACAGTAAGTCCTGTTGAAGGTATTACATTAGATGATATAGAAGAAAGTGTTGATAAGCTTCACTCAACAGCATTTGATCCATTGGAATTAGATGTAGACTTAACACTTGAAAGTTCAGGTGACCATAAGCTTAGAAGTGGAAAGGAAGAGCATAAATATAATCCGGCAACAATTCATACACTTCAGATGGCTACATGGACAAACAACTATCAGTTATTTAAACAGTACACACATATGATAGATGAAGAAATGGCACCGGTACATTTAAGAGGTTTAATGGACTTTAATTATCCTGAAAACGGCGGCATTCCAATTGACCAGGTTGAAAGTGTGGACTCAATTGTTAAAAAGATTTAAGACAGGTGCTATGTCATATGGTTCAATTTCACAGGAAGCACATGAAACAATGGCAATTGCCATGAATATGATTGGTGGCAAATCTAACAGCGGTGAAGGTGGAGAAAGTGTTGAACGTCTTACAATTGGAAAAGATGGTTTAAATAAATGCTCAAAGATTAAACAGGTTGCATCAGGACGTTTTGGTGTTACATCAAGATACCTTGTAAGTGCCAGAAGAGATTCAGATTAAGATGGCACAGGGTGCAAAACCTGGTGAAGGTGGACATTTACCTGGAAAGAAAGTTTATCCTTGGGTAGCAAAAACAAGATATTCAACACCGGGAGTAAGTCTTATTTCACCACCACCACATCATGATATTTATTCAATTGAAGATTTGGCACAGCTTATTTACGACTTAAAGAACGCCAACAGAGATTCAAGAATTTCAGTTAAGCTTGTATCAGAAGCAGGTGTGGGTACAGTCGCAGCCGGTGTTGCCAAAGCAGGAGCGCAGGTTATTTTAGTATCAGGTTTTGACGGAGGTACAGGTGCAGCTCCTGAAAACTCAATTTATAACGCAGGTCTTCCTTGGGAACTTGGGCTTGCAGAGGCACACCAGACACTTATAGCTAACGAACTTAGAAATAAGGTAGTAGTTGAAACAGACGGAAAATTAATGAGTGGTCGTGACGTAGCCATTGCAGCAATGCTTGGTGCGGAAGAATATGGTTTTGCAACAGCTCCACTTGTAACTATGGGATGTGTAATGATGAGAGTATGTAACCTTGATACTTGTCCTGTAGGTGTTGCAACACAGAACCCTGAACTTAGAAAGAGATTTAAGGGTAAAACCTGAATATGTAGTAAACTTTATGAAGTTTATCGCTCAGGAATTACGTGAATATATGGCAAAACTTGGCATTAGAACAGTTGATGAATTGGTAGGTAGAGTAGACTTACTTAAAGTTAAGGATGGCGTAAGCGAAGGAAAAAGCTGACGAAGTTTGTCTTTCAAAAAATCCTTAATGCTGATTTTGCTGATGTTAGAGTTAAATATGATAAGAAGAATGTATATGACTTTAAGCTTAATGAAACAAAAGACGTTACAGTATTGATTAAGAAACTTGGTAAGGCTCTTGAACAGAAGAAACCTGCTTCAGTTGAAGTTGATGTAACAAATATTGACAGATCATTTGGTACAATCTTTGGTTCAGAAATTACAAAGAAATACAATGACACATTAGAAGATGATATGTATACAGTAAAATGTAACGGTGCAGGCGGACAGAGCTTTGGTGCTTTCATTCCAAACGGTCTTACAATTGAGCTTACAGGTGATAGCAATGACTACTTAGGCAAGGGACTTTCAGGTGGTAAGATTATTGTTAAGCCACCTAAGGAATCTAAGTTTAAGCAGGATGAAAATATTATAATCGGTAACGTTGCATTATATGGTGCAACAAGCGGAAAAGTTTACATTAACGGTGTGGCAGGAGAACGTTTCTGCGTAAGAAACTCAGGTGCCACAGCAGTAGTTGAAGGTGTAGGCGACCACGGTTGTGAATATATGACAGGTGGTAGAGTTGCAGTAATCGGAAAAGTTGGAAAGAATTTCGCCGCCGGTATGAGCGGCGGTGTTGTATGTGTTAGATGAAAATAATGATTTGTATAGAAAAGTAAACAAGTCACTTGTATCAACAGAAGAACTTTCAAACAAGTACGATGTATTAGAATTAAAGGCAATGATTGAGGACCACGTAAAATATACTAACTCAATTAGAGGTAAGGAAATTTTAAATGATTTTGAAGAATATCTTCCAAAATTCAAAAAAGATAATACCATATGATTAAAAGAAAATGCTTAATGCAATTGCAAAGATGGAAGAAAAAGGATTAAATCCGGAACAGGCACAGATTGAAGCATTTTACGCTGCAACAAGATAGGAGGAATAGCAATGGGAAAGCCAACAGGATTTTTAGATTATGAACGTGAAGATGCAAAGGCGTCTTCACCTAAAGAAAGAAATAAAAAACTTTAATGAATTTCATGAACATTTATCTGAAGAAAAGCAAAAATGCCAGGCAGCAAGATGTATGGATTGTGGCGTGCCATTTTGCCAGAATGGTAAAGTTATATCAGGTATGGTATCAGGCTGTCCTCTGAACAATCTGGTTCCTGAATGGAATGATCTTTTATATCATGGAAATATGGAACAGGCATACAACCGTCTTCACAAGACTAACAACTTTCCTGAATTTACTTCAAGAGTTTGTCCTGCACTTTGTGAAAAAAGCATGTACATGTAGTCTTTACGGAGATGCAGTAAGTGTTAGAGACAACGAATATAGCATAATAGAAAATGCTTACAAGGAAGGATATGCGTCAGCAAAAACACCTTCAGTCAGAACAGGCAAAAAGTAGCTGTAATCGGTTCAGGCCCTTCAGGACTTGCAGTTATAGATCAGTTAAATAAGAGAGGTCATAGTGTAACCGTATATGAACGTGATGACAGAGTAGGCGGACTTCTTATGTATGGAATTCCAAATATGAAGCTTGAAAAACACGTTATTGACAGAAAAGTTAATATTATGAAAGAAGAAGGAATAAAGTTTATTACAGGTGTAAATGTTGGAAAAAGACATTAAAGCATCAGTATTATTAAAACAATATGACAAAGTAGTATTAGCATGTGGTTCAAGAAATCCAAGAGATATAAAAGCAGAAGGAAGAGATGCCAAGGGAATTTATTTTGCAGTAGACTTTTTAACATCAACAACAAAAAGCTTATTGGATAACGATTTAAAAAGAAGGCACATTTATTTCAGCCAAAGGTAAAGACGTTGTTGTAATTGGTGGCGGTGACACAGGAAATGACTGTGTTGGTACAGCTATCAGACATGGAGCAAAAGCGTTATTCAGTTAGAAATGATGCCAAAAGCACCGGATAAACGTGCAGAAAACAATCCATGGCCTGAATGGCCAAGAATCTGCAAAACAGATTACGGTCAGGAAGAAGCCATTGCAGTATTTGGTAATGATCCAAGAATATATCAGACAACAGTAAAAAGAGTTTAAAAAGGACAAGTCAGGAAATCTTACAAAACTTGTACTTGTAAAACTTGAAGCTAAGAAAGATGAGAAAACAGGCAGATTAAATATGGTTGAAATACCTGGAAGCGAATATGAAGTAAACTGTCAGTTAGTTCTTATTGCAGCAGGATTTTTAGGCAGTGAAAATTATGTTACAAAAGAATTTAAGGTAGATATAACAGACAGAACAAATGTGGCTACAAAGGCAGGAAAGTACGCAACAAGTGTTCCAAACGTATTTACAGCCGGAGATATGCACAGAGGCCAGTCATTGGTAGTATGGGCAATTCGTGAAGGTCGCGACTGCGCAAGAGAAGTGGATGAATCATTAATGGGATATACAATGCTGTAGTGGGATGAAATATCAGAAAAGACATAATATAAAAGGAACAGGACCGTCAGTTGAAAAGGCTGAAAGGTCCTGTTTTTAAGTTTGATTGAATTGAGTTCCGTGTCAAGGACATTTTCAAAAAGTTTGTAGTGATTTTAAATTGCTCCATATGAGTTAAAAGTTGTTCGTATGGGGCAAAAACAAGGCTTGAATACATTCAAACTTAACGTGAACTACCCCATGGAGTAAGGCTTGCGCAGAATATGGGGCAAGTACAAAGCTTGTATATATTCAAATTTAATAGAAACTACCCCATAGAGTAAGAGTTGCGTAGGATATGAGGTAAATACAAAGTTTGAATACATTCAAATTTAACATAAACTACCCCACAGAATAAGGCTTGCGCAGAATATGAGGTAAATACAAAGTTTGAATACATTCAAATTTAACATAAACTACCCCATAGAGTAAGAGCTGTGTAGGATATGAGGTACTTTTTAAAAGATTTGTACCATATGAGCAGAAAATATCGTATATGGTACAGATATGAAGTTTGCCCAGTTTGCTTTCTAATAAATCTGTACCACATAAGCAATAAAGATCGTATATGGTACAGATATGAAGTTTGCCCAGTTTGATTTCTAAGAAATCTGTACCATATAAGCAAGAAATATCGTATATGGTACAGATATGAAGTTTGCTCGGCTTGATTTTTAAGAAATCTGTACCATATAAGCAGAAATTATCATATATGGTACAGATATGAAGTTTGTCTAGTTAGATTTCTAATAAATCTGTACCATATGAGCAAGAAATCTCATATATGGTACAAATATGAAGTTTGTCTAGTTAGATTTAGAATAAACAAAGAGCTATGCTTAGAAAAAATCTTACCATTGAGAAGATGTAAGAAATCTAATAGGCATAGCTCTTTTGAGTATTTACAATAACAAATTAAATTGCTAAGAAGTACTTAATAACAGTTGTTATTGAAATATTAGAATTTTTTAATTTTGTAATATTGTCCGTTCAGGTTGAAAATAGTATCTCCCAATCCTATGCTTGCAGAATGATTGTCAGATAATCCTAAAGTTATTTTAAAACCTCCAGATAACATTGGATTGTCCATTTTTTCAACATCCAGCATAGACATGTAGGAAAGAATAGCAGAAATTCTATTTTGGTCACTTGTTTCATAAGGGACATCATTAATGTAGTAACTTATTTTTGAAACGCCTCCTGAAATATAAGTATCAAATAAGTTGTTTTTCTTGTAGCCCTCAGTTGGTGGCAGTGGGCACTTATTGGCAACTGTTGGTGTAGTTACTGATTTATTTACTGTTACCTTGCACTTTAATACATATTTCTTGCCATTTTGTTTAACAGTGGCTTTTACAACTGTTGAACCTACTTTCTTTGCAGAAACAATTCCTTTTTGGAAACCTTTACAATTTTAGAATTATTAGACTTCCAAGATATTTTCGCATTTTACTAAGCTTTTTAATCTTAAGTGTTTTCTTTGAACCTGTTTCTAATGAAATCTTAGTTGAAGATAACTTTGGAGTCTGTTGTTTAGCCGAAACACTAGTGCTATTAAACAAACAAAAACTGCTTAGCATCATCATAGTAACAAAATAAACATAAATCTTCTTTTCATATAATTTACCTCCTTAAATAACCGACCTACTTTTGGTAAATCAATTATAAAATATTTGATTAAAAAATGAAAGCATATTAAGGTAAAAACATGGAATATATTGTTGTATAAGTGGAACATATACAGAGGGAACGTTAACAAAGATTGAAGTGTTCATATCTTGAAATAATGAAAAGGAACACTATCAGTACGGAAAAGGAGGAAACACTATGAAAAGAACTAAAACAAAACTATTGAGAACACTTTTGTTATTGCATTAATTATGTATGGAATTACATTTAACGAAGAAGTAAATGCGAGAACAATCACAGAAGATGAAACAAATCAGATATGTACGGAAATAACACAAAAGATAGAAAATAAAAAGTAAATCAGTTATAGAGAACGACTTTAGTAATATAAAGAAGATAACCACATATTATAGCGAGGAGGTTGGTATTAATTCGGAAGAACTGAAAAATATAGCAGTTGGGAAACCGTTTATGATTTATTCTTTATCAGATTCAAAACAATTAGAGGGAATCGAGCAGCCTAACAGCGGAGTGTTAATCCTTAAGGATTGTGATATGTATGGAATGAAGTTACAACAATGATTAAAAGAATGGATACAGTATTCGAAATCAAAAACAAAAAACTTAAAAGGACAGACTATTATGCTTAAAATTACAACAAAATTATGGAAAGACAAAAGGTGTCAAATATCATTTTGAAAAGATGGCGAACATAAATATTCATTTAATAAGCAGTCTATACATATAAGTAAAATAGTAAATCAAGGGTATAATAATTCTAATGTATCACGTGAAGGTTTAATAACTATAGTTGCACCAAAAAGTAATACTAGTATTAAAAGTATTATTAGTGGGTATGATGACATTTTTATAGAAGCAAAAATAATATTGATATTTTTAATTTTAAGGATAGCAAGGTAAGTGAAGCTTTGAAGAAACTTGACAGGGAAGTGTTAATAATATTGTATAATTTAATTATTGTTATTATAATTTCTATAATCAGTCGTTTGGTTATAGTTCGTAGCCTTAACAAAATGAAGGTTAGAGACTGGTTGAGAGGAATTGTGTAGTAAGTAAAAGGAGGCAGCTTATGAATGGAAGTCACATTGCCATTCCAACCATTCTTAAGGTAGGAAAAGGCACTTTAAAAGATATAGGAAGTTACATTAAGGACAGCAGAATTGAAAATGCTGTAGTTTATTTTGGAAATGGTCTGGTTGATATGTTTGGAGATACTGTTCTTCAATCATTTCAAAAGGAAAATATTAATGTTTTGGAATATAAGGAACTGGATTCTATTAAAATAGAAGATATAATAGATTTGGCTTTTTTCAATTGACAGCAAGGCACAGATTATTGTTGGAATTGGTGGTGGAAAGGTTATTGATGCTGCAAAATATGCAGCTTATTTAAGAAAATTACCTTTCATTAGTGTGCCTACATCTGCATCCAGTGACGGCTTTTCCAGTGCCAGTGCGTCATTACTTGTTAAGGGAAGAAGAACTTCTGTGCCGGCAAAACTTGCATATGGAATTATTGCAGACACTGATGTTATAAAAAGTGCTCCGAAAAGTTTTTGTATTCAGGTATTGGTGATTTGGTATCAAAAATTACAGCTCTTTACGATTGGGTATTTGAGGACGAACACGGATATGCGGTGTTAAACGATTTTGCCATGATGATTGCAAAAAAGCAGTAAATAGTTTTGTGAGAACTCCTTTTGAGAGTATAAAAGATGACCTGTTCTTAAGAGAACTTCTTGATTCTCTTGCAATGAGTGGAATTGCCAATGAAATAGCAGGAAACAGTTCTCCTGCAAGTGGAAGCGAACATCTTATTTCTCATGCTTTAGATAAAACATTGGAGCATCCGCAACTTCATGGAATTCAGGTTGGAATTGCAACTTATATAATGAGCAAGGTTCAGAACCACAGATATATTCGTGTAAATAAGATTTTTGAAGATACAGGTTTCTGGGATTATGTAAGCACCCTTGACTGAAACGTGAGGATTATGCAAGGGCAATTGATATTGCGCCGTCAATAAAACCACACAGACATACTTATCTCCATGAGAAAAAAATATAGGGAGCTGGCAAAAAAAAAGTTCTCTATGAAGATGAAGTTTTAAAGAAAGTGTTTGGCTGAATATAAGCTATTGTGGTATAATACTTTAGTTCAAGTGATTTATTTTTGGAGGATAATATGAAAGTATTAATGTTTAACGGAAGCCCTAAAGCTAAGGGCTGTACATATACAGCATTGGAAGAGATGGCTAAAGTCTTAAATGAAGAAGGCATTGAAACAGAGATTATGCACGTAGGAGCACACCCACAGGGAAGTTGTATGGGCTGTGGCGGTTGCTCAAAAACAGGTGAATGTGTGTATGGTGGAGAAGTAGTTGAAGCAGCAAAGAAGCTTAAAAGAAGCTGACGGAGTCGTTTTTGGAAGCCCTGTTCATTATGCATCAATTAGTGGAAATATGATGGGATTTCTTCACAGATTATCATGGAGTGCAGGAAAAGATTTAAAATATAAACCGGCAGCTATGGTTGTAAGTGCAAGAAGAGCAGGAACAACAAGTGCTCTTGATGAAATTGCAAAGATACCTGAGTTTTTCCATATGCCATTAATTAACGGAAATTATTGGCCAATGGTTCACGGAAGCACACCTGATGATGTAAGAAAAGATGAAGAAGGTCTTCAGATAGTAAGAAATATTGGACGAAATATGGCTTGATTTTGAAGTGTATTCAGGTTGGAAAAGAAAATGGAATTGAACATCCACAGCCGGAAGATCCAGTTAAGACTAATTTCATCCGTTAATAAAACTGTTACAAAATATTTATCTGATTTAAAAGAAAGAATGGTAGAGTACTGACTAAGGGTAAGTGCTAACTTAAAACGGATAGCGAAAAGGAGATCTTATGAAAGACCAGACTATTATTGACAATGAAGCAGAGAACAAGGATTTACATAATGCTTCAGACAAGAAAGAAAAAGAGAAAGTTGATCTCAAGAAGGAATTTTTCAGTTGGGTAAGAATTTTGTTGTAGCCATTGCTTTGGCATTGTGCATTAATAATTTTCTTATAATTAATGCCAACGTACCATCAGGCTCAATGGAGAATACAATTATGACAGGTTCAAGAATGATTGGACTTAGAACAGCTTATTGGTTCAAGGAACCACAGAGAGGGTGAAATCATAATTTTCAAATATCCTGATGATGAATCAGAAAACTTTGTAAAGAGAGTAATCGGTTTGCCGGGAGAAAAGGTAACAATTAAAGATTCAAAGATTTATATTAATGACTCAAAAGAGCCATTAAAAGAAACATACTTAAAAGAGGATTGGTACTGGGAAAATGGTTCAGAGGAATCCGGTGGAGAGCTTGTATATCAAGTGCCAGAAGACAGTTATTTCGTCTTAGGTGACAACAGAAACAATTCTAAGGATTCAAGACTTTGGACAACAACAAACTATGTAAGCAAGTCAAAGATAATTGCAAAGGCAGAGTTTGTATATTGGCCATGGAAAGTCAAAGGAATGCTGGAAACAGCCAAGTATGACTAAGTCAGAACGAAATAAGAAACAAAGAAGGTATATCGCAAGTAAGTGATATACCTTTTACTTTTGTACAAAAACAAGACAAACTAAACAACTTGTCACAAAATTTGTACATGTTGTCTTTCTAATATGCAATTTCTACATAAAATGTAAAAAATATATAATAAAAAATATTTCAAATTGTGTTATTTTGTAATGAAAATGTTATAATAACATAATAAATGAAAAAAAGGACGAGCAACATAAGAGAATGAAAAAAAGAAAATTATAGTGGCATCAGTGTTTACAGTAGCCTTAATTGGCGGAATTATAGGAATTAAATCTGTTTCAGGAGGACATCACACAAGCGGAGCGGAGACGAAGATTGTACAGAAAACAACAATTCAGGAAACAACTACGGCAGTGCAACATGAGACAAAGGCACCTGTAGAAACTAAGAAAAAGGTTGATTTGATTTTTCCTGAAAAGTATAAGAATGTAAGTGCAATAAAGATTGAAAAGAAGAAAGTCAAGTCTGAAGATGATTCAGATGAGATGGTTGAAATATACGAGAAGGACGATGAAAAGTCTAAAGTTGTAGGAATTGGTGTAGATGGCAGTTACGTTAAGATTCTAAAAAAGGGAAAGAAATTTTATCAGATTAAATCTAAAAAGATTACAGGATATGTTAAGAAAGAAAATGTAGTAACAGGCAAGAATGCTAAGGAAGTTTTAATTGAAGCCAAGGACGTTATTGTAAAGGTTAAAGCGAAGAAAACAGAACTTAGAAGCGAAGATAATAAGAAATCAAAAGTTTTGTCTAATCTACAGGAGAAGGCAGAATATCCAATAACAGATATAAGCAAGGACAAGAAGTGGATTAAAGTAGAGAAAACATCCACAATGTCAGGATGGGTTAAGACTAAAGATGTTACTGTAAAGATTCACAAGGAATATTTGTATACCCCCGGAAGAATATGATGATATGCTTGAGCAGGAATGGGCAGCTAATGCCATTACATATACTTTGAAGAAACTTCTCTTCCCAAAGAAGGCGAAGCAGCAGAGTTTTTTGAAATATGCAACACAATTCCTTGGAAACAGATATGTTTGGGGTGGAACAAGTCTTACAAGCGGAGCAGACTGTTCAGGTTTTACAATGTCTTTGTTTAAAAATTTGGATATAGTTTAAGCAGAACGGCAGCAGAGCAGGCTTACAATGGCAAAGCAGTAAAAAGTAACAAGCTTAAACCGGGAGATTTAGTATTTTATCATACAGACAGAAAAAACAAGAATAGAATAAGTCATGTTGCTATTTATATTGGCGACGGGAAGATTCTTCATTCTGCAAACAAGACTCAGGGTGTAATAATTTCAAGACTTGGCAATCCTTGTGCCGCAAGACGAATTTTAAGTGGAAAGTCAGTAAAAAAGACAAGGATGAAGATAAAGAGAAAACAGCAGTTGTATCAACAAAGAAAGATATTAAACGATTAAATCAGGAAACAACAACTAAAGAAGAAAGTTCAACTGTTGAAATAGAAACAACGACACAAGTTCCTAATACTACAAAAGTGGAAACAACTACAAAGGTAGAGGAAACTGAAAGTTGTACAGATGAAGAATAAACATAAAAAATAGTTGTACTAAAAAATGTATAGTAAGTGAGAATGGGCTACTATCTTTGTAAAAAAAATTGCAAAGATAGTGGCCCATTTAATGTTTTGTGGAATAGTATAAAAGTTGAATTTTTATAGATTATCATAATAAATAATTTCTGATGTGGTAATAAAGTTAAGTTTTTATAAAGATTATATGCCGGAACGTTTTCTTTTGTAACGTGAAGTATAATATTTTGGCATATATTTTTTATATCATATAAAGAATATTGTAAAAGAAGTTTGCTGTAACCATTGCCACGAAAAGCTTCATTAATTTCAACATTATGAATACATCCACAGGTTTCAAAAATGCTTACGAAACAGGAACCAATGTTGTTATTATCTTTAAAAATCTCAAATATAATTTCATCTTCATTTTCTGTTTTCTTAAAATCAATTGAACAGTCAAAGGATGAAGGCTTTTCGACAATGTTGTCTGTGTTAATAACCATTGAACATTCAGTGGTACTTGGATAATAACCATTGGTTTTAAGAAAATTTGGAGCTGTCTTATTATCTTTTGCAACAGGAATGGAAATATAGAAATCTTCCATTTCATAAGAAAGCTTCTCCATAAGATAATTGCCAATGTTATTATTGCGATATTCGGGCAATACAAAGCCACAAATTTCTGCAGTTGATTCATCTATGAGATAGATGGAAATAAAACCTATAATTGTTTTATCTTTTTTGCAATAATGACTTTTGAATAATCATCTTCTAAAGTATTATTATCTTTTATATTTTCATTCGGTTCATTATCAATAGTTGTTTCACAATCCTCGTTATCAATAAAAATGTATTCTTAACATTATCAAATTTATTACATATATTAGCAATATTAGACAGATATTCATAAAGTTTGTCATTTATTTCAGATATAAATTCAAACGTAAGATTATCTAAATCTATTTCAGAGCTATTTTTTGCATTAGAATTACAATTATTATTAGAATCACAATCTGTTTTAAAATCATAGTTCATATTATTAGTCTCCGCTTTCAATAAAAATTACTTAATTAGAGTATCATAAAGCCAAAAATAATCCAACAAAAATAGTAAAACCTTATCATATGTGGTATATTGTTTTAAGTAAAATCAAATAATGAGATTATTAGATATAGAATAATATTAAAGGACAGAAAGTTAAAAAAGGTATAGCATATGAAATTAAAAATAGGTTCTCATGTTGGAATGAGTGGAAAGGATATGCTTTTAGGTTCAGCTAAGGAAGCTTATTCATATGGAGCAAATGTCTTTATGGCGTATACAGGTGCTCCACAAAATACGCGCAGAAAAGAAATAAGTGAATTAAAAAATAAAAGAAGCATGGGAGTATATGGCACATCATAATATAGATGAAATAGTGATTCACGCACCATATATTATTAATCTTGCCAATACAATAAAACCGGAAACTTACGAAATAGCAGAAAAGTTTTTGGCAACAGAATTGGAAAGAACAGAGGCAATGGGAAGCAGAATTATGGTTCTTCATCCGGGTTCACATGTTGGAGCAGGAGTTGATGCAGGAATTAATCAGATAGTGAAAGGCATTAACAATGTGCTAACTAAGGATAGTAAGGCATGTATTGCCCTTGAAACAATGGCAGGAAAGGGCAGCGAAATAGGAAGAAATTTTGAAGAACTTGCAAGAATATATGATGGAGTAGTTTACAATGACAAGCTTAGAGTTTGTTTTGATACATGTCATGTTAATGATGCCGGGTATGACCTTGTTAACGATTTAAGCGGAGTTTTTGAGAAGTTTGATAAAGTTATCGGAACAGACCAGATTGGTGTTTTTCATATTAATGATAGCAAGAACGTGCTTGGTGCAGGAAAAGACCGACACGAAAATATAGGTTTTGGAAACATTGATATGACACTTTAAGACAAATAATTTATATGGAACAGTTTGAAAATATTCCAAAGATTCTTGAAACACCTTATGTTAAAGATCCGAAAACAGCAAAAATCTTATGCACCATATAAGTTTGAAATAGAAATGATTAAGAAAGGAGAGTTTAATACTAACTTGCAGAATGAAATCCTGCAAAATGGCAGATAGTATTATGGACAGTTTAATTTATAGCTTAAATGCTACAGTACCCGTTTTTGTGGTTATTGTAGTTGGATATTTACTTAAAAGAATAGGATGGATAAATCAGGGATTTATTGAGGCATCCAATAAAATAAATTTTAAAGTTACTTTGCCGGCACTTTTAATACAGGACATGGTAAACAATAACTTTATGGAAAAATTTGAATTAGGTTATGTTATTTTTTGTGCCGTTGCAACAACAATAAGCATACTTACAATGTGGTTTCTTGCAAGAATTTTTATGAAAGATAAATCAATTATAGGAGAGTTTGTACAGGCTTCCTACAGAAGCAGCGCTGCAGTACTTGGAGCGGCATTTATCTTAAATATTTATTCAGATACGGGAATGGTTCCGCTGATGATAATCGGTGCAGTTCCACTTTACAACATATTTGCTGTAATAATTTTTACAGTTGAATGTCCACAAAAAGGTGCAGGTCAGTCAAAAACTTTGTCATCAACGTTAAAGGGAATAGCTACAAACCCTATTATTTTAAGTATTGTTGCAGGGGTTATTTTGTCAGTGCTTAATGTACATTTTCCTAAAATGCTTGATAACACCATTTCTAATTTTTCAAAGATGGCAACACCACTTGCACTTATTGCAATAGGTGGAAGTTTTGAGTTTGGCAAGGCACTTCAAAAGATTAAACCGGCAGTTATAGCAACTGCAATGAAGCTTGTTGGCTGGGCTTTAGTATTCCTTCCAATTGCAATATGGCTTGGATATAGGGACGCAAAATTAATGGCAATAGTAATTATGCTCGCCTCACCAGCAACACCAAGTTGTTACATAATGTCAAGAAGTATGCACAGCGAAGGAACTCTAACAAGCAGTGTTATTGTTTTGACAACAATGTGTTCAGCATTCACAATTACGGCAATTATCTATATTTTAAGAGCAATAGGACTTGTTTAAAAGAAAAAGAAAGGTAATTCATTTAGGAATTATGTGGTATTGAAATGAAAAGAGAAGAACAAAAAATAGAAAATACATGGAAAATGGAAGATATGTATTCTTCTGATCAGGCTATGGAAAATGATTTAGACAAAGCCTTAAAAATGATATCAGAATATAACAAATATAAAGATAATGTTTCGAAGAATAAGGAGACATTATTAGAATATTTGAAATTTAATGATGAAATAAACCTTATAGCAGAAAAAAGTTTATGTATATTCCAATCAGAAATATCATGAAAATATGACAAATTCTAAGTATCAGACATATTCTGGTAAAGCTCAAAAATTAGTTGTAGAGCTTGGTAGTGCAACAGCATTTTTGAACCGGAAATTCTTGAAATGGATGAGAATGTTTTAAAGGAATGGTTGGAAAATAAGGAATTTGCCGATTATAGAAGATATATTAGTGAAATACTAAGAGCAAAGGCTCATACATTAGATAAGAAGACGGAAGAAATTCTTGCAAAAAGTAAACGTATGGCAAGTGCTGCTGACAATATTTATGCTATGTATAATGGAGCAGACATTGATTTCCCAACAGTTAAGGATAAGGATGGCAATGAAATAAAGATAACACATGGCAATTTTGTGCCGATTTTAAGTGGCACTGACAGACAGCTTAGAAAAGATGCGTTTAAGGCTTTATATGGCACATATGGAAAAATGAAAAATACTATTGCGGCAACATATAATGCCAATGTGGAGCAGGCTTGTTTTTATGCTGATGTAAGAAATTATCCTTCAACTAGAGCAATGTATTTGGATGAAAGCAATATTCCGGAGGAAGTCTATGACAACTTAACTGAAGCTGTTCATGAACATATGGACTTAATGCACAGACATGTGTCGCTTAGAAAGAAAGCTTTAGGTGTTGATCAACTTCATATGTATGATGTTTATGCACCTATAGTTGAAACTCCTGATAAAAAAATTACTTTTGAAAAGGCTAAAGAAATGGTTAAGGCAGGTCTTGCACCACTGGGCAAAGACTATATTAACAAACTTCAGGAAGGTTTTGACAATCGTTGGATAGATATTTATGAAAATGAAGGAAAAAGAAAGTGGGGCATATTCATGGGGAGCCTACGGGATACATCCTTATGTTCTTTTAAATTATCAGGGAACATTAGATCATGTATTTACTTTGGCACATGAAATGGGTCACGCCCTTCACTCATATTATTCAGATTCAAACCAGAGCTATATCAATGCCGGATATAAGATATTTGTGGCAGAAGTGGCATCAACATGCAATGAGTCATTATTAATACACTATTTGCTAAAAAATACTGATAACAAGGCTGAAAAAAGCTTACTTAATAAATCATTTTCTTGAACAGTTTAAGGGGACATTATATCGCCAGACTATGTTTGCAGAATTTGAAAAAATAACTCATAAGATGGTTGAAGAAGGTGAAACTCTTACAAGCGACATTCTTTGCAAAGTATATTATGATTTAAATAAGCAATATTTTGGCAGAAGATATGGTATTAGACGAAGAAATTGCTTTGGAATGGGCAAGAATTCCACATTTCTACAATCCATTTTATGTATACCAGTATGCAACAGGAATTTCTGCTGCAATAGCATTATCTAAGAAAATAATGGAACAGGGCGAAGCAGGAGTTAAGGACTACATGAAATTCTTAACAGGCGGCGGCTCAAAGGATCCAATCGATTTGCTTAAATTAGCAGGAGTGGATATGACAACAAAAGAACCAATAGAAAAAGCACTGGAATTATTTAAAGAATTATTAGACCAAATGGAACAATCTTTTTTATCCATAGATACTAATGCATAATAAGTTGCTTTATTATTACGAAAACATATATACGCCCTGTCTTGATTTTACTATATGAAAAGTTTTAAGCATTAGTTTATCATAATATATAATCCTTTCTTTGGCACAAATATTTGGAAAGACAACATATGTTTAGTTTGATGAATTTGTACTTGTTAAAAAAACAAGACTGTATTATTCTAATTTTATACGAAAATATAGTAAATAAAAATAAATGATTATTGAAAAAAGAAAAGAAAAAATAAATAAAAAATAAATTTTTATAAGAATGGGAGTGTTAATGAACAGAGAAAACTGGCTAAAAAATATTGAAGGTGCTGTTTTTGATTTAGATGGTACCCTTCTCGATAGCTCATGGGTATGGGAAAAGGTAGATGAAAAATTTTTTAGGTGACAGAGGCTTTCAGGTTCCGGATGATTATGTAGATGAGATTTCTCCTCTTGGCGCTGAGAGAGCAGCAGTTTATACAATAGAACGATTTGGCTTAAACGAAGACAAAGATGATATTGTAAGGGAATGGATTGAAATGGCAAAAAAGGAATATGCAACAGAGGTTGTATGCAAGCCTTATGCGAAAGAATTTCTTGAAGAACTACATAAACTTAATATAAAGATGGCAGTGGCAACATCCTCAGACAGAGAACTTTTTATGAAAACATTGGAGCGTGAAGGAATATTAAAATATTTTCAGAAAATAGTGACAGTGGATGAAGTTGAACGTGGAAAAGGTTATCCTGATATATATGAGGAAGCTGCAAGACGAATAAAAGTTAATCCACATAAATGCCTTGTGTTTGAGGATATTCTAGCGGGTGTAACAGGAGCATCACTTGGAGAGTTTAATGTTGTGGCAGTCTTCGATGAAAAGTCGAAACATAACTGGGAAAAAAAATCAAGAGTATATCAAAGTATAGCATTAATGATTATAAAGAATTATTGTAGAAGTAGTGATAAAAAATTATAAAATAATATTAAAAAATATATTGACAGATGTGTAAAGCTATGATATCATTTTTCTTGCGTGTGACGCACACGTACAATGCGCGAGTGGCTCAGTGGTGGAGCACCTCCTTGCCAAGGAGGGGTCGCGGGTTCGATCCCCGTCTCGCGCTTTTTTTTTTTTAGGAGTTTTTTGTGTTTGTACATATATATGGAAAATCTTAAAATTAAAACACTTTCCTAAAAAATTAATCCCATATATAAAAATAGGATACTAGCAAATAGCTCTTTAAAAGTGTATAATTGCAATGAATGTTTAATCAAATGAAAGAGAGGTTTATGAAATGAAAAGATTAAAGAAATTTGGTGCGATTATTTGTGCCATTGCAATGATAGTATCTTCGATTACATACTATCCAACAAGCAATGTAAGTGCAGCAAAAACAGCAACATCATTACCTAAGAAAGTATTAGGACTTGCTGCTGTTAGCAAAAGTGGTTCGGATACAATTGAAAATGCAATTATGTTTGCATGGGCAGGAGCCGATGACACAGCAAATGTAGATGGATATGATCCAACAGTTACAGCAACAGTCATTTATATTTACAAGGATGGAAAGTTAGTTACAAAGATCGGCAATGCTACAAAAGGCGGTGTAGTAGGTGGACTTTCAGCAGGTTCATATACAGCGCAGGCTGCAAATGTAAACAGCATGGGTGAGGGACCATTATCAGAAACAGTTAGCTTTACAGTAACAGGAGCAACTCTTAATTACACATATCCTGTTAATTGCATAGGTCCAAAAACACCGGCGGGATTAAGTTATATTACAGGAAATCCGGAAGTTCCTGCTGACAATCCTGCGCAGGCAGACAATAAATTAGGTGTTGCATGGGCACCATCATCAGAAGCAAGTATTCCATCAGCAGATTCATCAGTTGTAGGTTACAATTTATATTTATTTGATGCAAAGACAGGTACACCTTACAGACGTGTATATGTAGACGGAATTACCAATTCAAATGTTATATTGGAAAGTGTATCGGCAGGTGAATATCTGGCATATTTATCAGCAGTGGATGCAGAAGGCAGAGAGTCAGCTTTGGCAGCAACATCATTTGGTCAGTCATCAAAGGTTACTGTTAAAGGTCAGGTTATAGATAATGCACAGTCATTTGACAAACCAAATCAGCCAAATTTACCACTTGGACTTTCAATTTTAACAGAAGGTATAAGCTATGGATTTACTATTGCATGGTCTGATGTGGCAGATTTAACAGGTCAGAGATTGAATCTTTTTTGTAGATGGTGTTTGTATCAAGGTAGGAATCAATGGGAATGTGGCAAGTTACTATGAAAACAGACTTGCGACAGGTACATATGAAGTAGAAGTAAGATCACAGTATACAAGTAACAATGTAGAATCATTTGGATTAAAGAAAACTGTGTCAATTAAAGGCAGACCCTGGACTCACAGGAAAAACACCTGCAGAACTTGCAGATCCTGCATATTCAGAATACAAGGAACCAACTACAACAGCAGCGGCAGAAACAACTACAACAGCAGCGGCAGAGACAACCACACCAGTGGCAGTAGAAACAACTACAACAACAGCAGCAGTAGAAACAACTACAACAAAAGCAGCAGAAACTACAACAAATACAAATGCACAAACAACAACTAAAAACAACCAAGTCAGACTACAAAAGAATCATCTGTAAAGGTTGGAAAGGCAGTTGTTAAAAAGCAATTAAAAAGAAAAATGCTAAGAAAATAAGTCTTACATTGAAGAGAGTTAAAGGCGCAACCAAGTACAATGTACAGATTGCAAAAGATAAGAACTTTAAAAAGACAATAGTGACAAAAACAACTAAGAAATTGACATATAGTGTATCAAATAGCAAGTTTAAAAAGGCTAAAAAATTGTATGCAAGAGCAAAAGCCATTGTTGTCAAAGGAGAGAAAACTTATCAGGGCAAATGGTCAAAGCCAAAGCAGGTTAAGATAAAAAATAAAATTATAAACAGTTAAATAGAAGGGAAAGCCAAAATCCGGTTTTCTCTTCTTTTTTAATGCTTGAAATAGACAAACAGCCATATGACAAAACGTTACCTCAAGGATTGGGCTTTATTCAAAAATTATAGACTATCAATTAACCTCTAAAGCCTTTGGAAGTCTCGCCTGCTGGCTCGGTGGTTGCTTTATGTATTTTAAATTTATGCGAAAAAATTGCAAAAAATGTTGACAGACTTGTCTGATTATGTTAATATCTTTCTTGCGTGACGCACACGTGCAATGCGCGAGTGGCTCAGTGGTGGAGCACCTCCTTGCCAAGGAGGGGGTCGCGGGTTCGATCCCCGTCTCGCGCTTTTTAATGCAAAAAAACAGCATCCTAAAAAGGGTGCTGTTTTTTGCATAAACGAGCCCAATCCTGGGCTCAGAAGGTTCAGAAGTCTCGCCTGCCGGCTCGGTCGTTGCTCCTGCAAAGCAGGGTCATCCACAGGATGACCGCAACCCGTCTCGCGCTTTTCATAAAAAAAGAATCTAAAAAGGGTGCTGTTTTTACATTAAGCGAGCGTAGGTCTTGTGCTCAGAAGGTTCGAAGTCTCGCCTGCCGGCTCGGTCGTTGCTCCTGCAAAGCAGGGTCATCCACAGGATGACCGCAACCCGTCTCGCACTTTTCATAAAAAAAGAATCTAAAAGGGTGCTGTTTCTTTGTTTTTTATAGGGCGCAAGCCCGCGACGAAGTAGATGCGAAAGCATCTACGAGTTATACGGCTCAGGGTGCTGTTTTTTGCATTAAACGAGCGCAGGTCTTGTGCTCAGAGGTTCAAAGTCTCGCCTACCGGTTCGGTGGTTGCTCCTGCGTTAAATGGTATTTTTAGTTTTTCAAGTAAATACAATTGATAGATATTAATGTTTTTATGCAGTTTTACATGAAATAAACTATATAACAAAAAGTATAATACTTATGTCACAATAAGTAACTTTTAAAGATAAAACAGTTTTTATTCAATATTTCTATAAAAAAACGATTCATTTTTCTTTAATTTTATACAAACTGCACTTGAAAAAGTATGATAAAAATGATATTTTATAGTTAAGTTACAAAAACATATAAAGGAGAATGAAAAATGAGAAAATTATTCAAGAACTTAACAGCAATCGGTTTATCAGTAACTATGGTTGTTGGTACAGCATCAATGGCATCTGCAGCAGTAGCTAACGGAACAGATGTATCTAACGGAAAGGCATGGACATCATATTCTATCCATACACGTGAAGATAACGGCTCTTGGGAAGATAAGCTTATCGGAGCAGGACAGAAATATCAGAATAAAGAGAATACATACAAGAGTTATGGTGAAGATGCAAAGATTACAACACAGACATCAAGCAGTTTTACAATGAATGTTGTAAGTACAGGATGGAGTGCTAACTGGACACCAATGGGAACTGTAGGACAGTCTAACCCATGGGGCGTAACAGCAGATAAGGTTGTTAATGTAGAAAGAGGACGTTATTACACAATTTCATTTAAGATTAAGAGTACATTAAAGAATGAAATTATGAAGAGTCAGGACAAGAAAGATGCTAAAGGCAACGTAATTAAGGATAGCGAAGGAAAAGCTATGGGTGAAAATGTTGGTACAGGTAAGTACAACTACGTAAAACACATTCACTTTAAAGCATTTGATAACACAGATAAAGATGGTGCAGCTCTTAAGCTTTCAAATGTTAAGGCTACAATCGGTGGTAAGAGCGTTCTTTCAAGCACAAAGGATTTCAGCCCATTTGTTGCACTTGACAGTCAGAACACAGCAGATGACGGATATGTAACAGTATCAGCAGATGTTAAGATTCCATCACTTAGATCAGAATATCAGAAGAAAAAGGCTCAGGCTACATTAGGTATTAAGTTTGCATTTGGTGCATTCTTAAAAGAATACATCGATGAAAACGATATGAGTGGAACAATCGACGTTAAGGACTTCAAGATTACGGCAGGTATCCAGTCACCTTCACAGGTTAAGATTTCTAAAGTAACAGCTAAGAAGAAAGCTATGGTTGTTAAATATAAGAAAGCAAGCAAGGCTAAGAAATATGAAGTTCAGTACTCATTAAAGAAGAATTTCAAGAAATCAAAAGTTAAGACAACAAAGAAAGCTAAGATCACAATTAAGAAATTAAAATCAGGTAAGAAGTATTATGTAAGAGTTAGAGGATTCTTTATGAACGGAAAGACTAAGGTTTATGGACCATACTCAGCTAAGAAGGTAGTAAAGATTAAATAATATTCTTTCATAAATTATTTACATATTAATAAAAGGGACAATCGGCCGTAATGGTCGGTTGTCTTTTTTCTTAAAATGATAGAGTATAAAACATAACTAAAAAGGAAAGGATGTTAACTCAATGGCAATTGATTGGTTAATTTTAGAAAAAATACAACAAATATTCGGTAGTGGATTTTGTGACTGGTTTATGCCTAGAATTACAGTTTTGGGAAATGCAGGGATTATTTGGATTATCATAGGCGTTGCAATGCTTATATCAAAAAATACCGTAAATATGGAGTTTTGGTTCTTGCGGGGTTGTTAATAGGATTGATTATTGGAAACGGAATAGTGAAAAACGTTGTTCAAAGAGCGAGACCATGTTGGATAGATACAAATTTTAAGATGCTTATAGCAATTCCAAAAGATTATTCATTTCCTTCAGGTCACACACAGGCATCATGTATAGCTACAACAATTATAACGTTAACCAATAAGAAATTCGGTTGGGTGGTTATTCCGCTTACTATATTAATAGCTTTTTCAAGAATGTATTTATATGTGCATTTTCCAACAGATATATTGGGAGGAGCAGTTCTTGGAATAACAATAGGTGCGTTAACATATGTATATGGAACAAAGATTTTAAAAATAAAAAAGAATAATCCACAAAATTAAGATTTTAGTGATTTGAAACTATAATCATATAAAGTGATTCTAAAAAATTTTAAAGAAACATAACAATATTTATACGACAATTCCTATAAAAATAATCGGAATTAAGTTGATTTTATTGTGGCGTTAATGTATACTAGTAGGAGAGTATTTACGACAGAGAGGTATTTAGAGATGATGATTTCTACAAAAGGCAGATACGCTTTAAGAGTTATGATAGATTTGGCTCAGAATGATGGCGAGTCTTTTGTATCACTGAAAGATGTGGCAGAAAGACAGGGAATTTCCATGAAGTATTTGGAAATGATTGTATCGTTATTACATAAAGGACATATGGTAAAGAGTCAGCGAGGCAAAGCAGGCGGATACAAGCTGGTGAAGAAACCGGCAGAATATACAATAGGCTCAATTCTCAAACTTACTGAAGGAACATTGGCACCGGTTGGCTGCCTGGAAGAAGGGGCTGAGAAGTGCGATAGAGCTACTGAATGTATTACATTACCATTGTGGAAGAAATTAGACGACCAGATAGATGAATACTTGGAAAGTGTAACACTGGAAGACTTAGTTGAAGGCAGAGTATAAAAACAAACAGCATAAGAAATAGTATAAGAATAAATTAAGATGTTTAAGACTCCGAAACAGATGTGTATTATCATATTTGTTTCGGATTTTTATTTGAGAAATTACTCTACAATTTCTACTAAAAAATTGAAGGTCAGTTTCTGAACAAAAAAAGAATCTTCAGAAAAACTGAAGATTCTTTTTTTATCTACTTATTTAAACTGGTGTCCGCCAATTGTTAATCTTGCACATCTTACATATCCACTAAAGAATAAATATGAGTTCATATTTATTGTTCCATAAGAAAGTTTTACGTTCTTATCTCCATTAAGAACAGCCTTAGCAGCTTTAATTGAACCCTTGTCAAGTCGACCACTGTCATATAATGCTAATGATCTGTTTAAAGAACCGTTTCTTGCCGGTGAAAACTGTCCTGGCTGATAAATAACACCACTTAAAGTGTTAGGATAACTTCTAGAACTTACTCTGTTGGCAATTACAATACCAACTGCCTTCTTACCTGCATAGCTCTGATCACCAGCTTCACTATAAATAATAGAAGACATAAGTCTTAACTGGTCTTTAGTGTATCTGTTCTTTACCTTTACATTAATTGTTGCATATAAAGCACTGTTATTCTTAGATTTTACAGTAATGACAGCTTTTCCGGCTTTTTTCGCTTTAATCTTTCCTGAAGAAGAAATTGTTGCAACTTTTGTTTTATTAGATACTAATGTGAAATTTTTTTAATTTTGTTTTATTTAATTTTATGTCTTTTTTTAATACTAGCTTTTTGTTTACCTTTATAGTCTTGTTAACTGTAATTGATTTAACATATGCCGGAGTAGTTTTTTTGGCTACCGGAGTAGTTGTTTCTACAGCAATCACTGTTGTAGGGTTCTCAACAGTGGTAGTTTCGTTTTTCGGCATGAACTGCAATTGTAGTAGATGCACACATCAAAAATGCTACTGAAAGTAAACCTATAAATTTATGTTTCAAAATAACCTCCATCTGTTACAAAAATGTTACATAGATATTACGGTTATTAATAATGCCAAAAAAAATGTAATTTGTCAAGGGGGTCTTTGTAACAATTTGCAAATATTAAGTTATTACATTATAATAAAGCAGGAAAAAACGGGAAAAAATAATAAAAAAAGAAAAAAAAAGTTATTTACAAATTAAAAATTAGGTTATATAATTCCTAGTGCAGAGATAGGAAAAAGAGATTTAAATATAGAATGGAGGTTACTCAAATGTATATATATGCAGATAATGCGGCTACTACTAAAACTAGTCAGGCTGCAATTAAAGCGATGAATGAGTGTATGGAAGATTTTTATGGAAATCCATCAAGTCTTCATAGTGTTGGACAGAGAGCAGCAGAAAAGCTACTTCAGGCAAGAATGGACGTGGCAGAATGCTTAGGTGCAGACTTTAAAGAAATTTATTTTACATCAGGTGGAAGCGAAGCTGACAATCAGGCAATCGTTTCAGCAGCTACATTTGGTGCAAAAAAAAGGAAAGAAACATATTATTTCTACTAAAATAGAGCATCACGCAGTTCTCCATACATTAGCTAAGTTAGAAAAACAGGGATTTGAAGTTACATTATTAGATGTAAACGAAAAGGGCGAAGTTGATCCTAAGGCAGTTGAAGATGCAATTAGAGAAGATACAGCTCTTGTATCAATAATGTATGCAAATAATGAAATAGGAACAATTGAACCAATTACAGAGATTGGTGAGATTTGTGAAAGGAAGGGAGTTATCTTCCATACAGATGCAGTTCAGGCAGTTGGACATGTTGATATTGATGTTAAGAAACAAAAATTGATATGTTATCATTATCAGCTCATAAGTTCCACGGACCAAAGGGCGTAGGTGTTCTTTATGCTAATAAGAAGGTTCCACTTACTAATATTATAGAAGGTGGTGCACAGGAAAGAGGTAAGAGAGCGGGTACAGAGAACCTTCCCGGAATAGTTGGTATGGCTGTAGCTTTAAAGGATGCTGTATCTAATATAGAAAAATCAAGTGCAAAAGTTACAACTTTAAGAGACAGACTTATTGAAGGACTTTCAAAGATTGAACACTCAGTTTTAAACGGAGCAAGCGAAAACAGATTACCGGGTAATGTAAACTTCTGTTTTGAAGGAATCGAAGGAGAATCATTACTTTTATTATTAGATGCTAAAGGTATTGCAGCATCTTCAGGTTCAGCATGTACATCAGGATCACTTGATCCAAGTCATGTTTTACTTGCAATTGGCAGACCTCATGAAGTAGCTCATGGATCATTAAGACTTACAATAGCAGAAGACATTACAGAAGAACAGATTGACTATATGGTTAAGGAAATTAAAAATGTAGTTGATTATCTTAGAAGCATTTCACCGGTTTGGGATGAATTACAGAGAGGAGAGCAAAAGCATGTTATATAGTGAAAAAGTAATGGATCATTTTATGAATCCTAGAAACGTAGGAAAGATTGATGACGCAGACGGAGTAGGTGAAGTTGGTAATGCTAAATGTGGCGACATTATGAAAATATATATAAAGGTTGACAATAACATCATAACTGACGTAAAATTTAATACATTCGGATGTGGTTCTGCTATAGCAAGTAGTTCAATGGCAACAGAAATGATTAAAGGAAAGTCATTAGATGATGCATTGGAACTTACAAACAAGGCAGTAGCTGAAGCTTTAGACGGACTTCCTGCACATAAGATGCATTGTTCAGTACTTGCAGAGGAAGCTATTAAGGCTGCTATAGACGATTATAAAGAAAAACATAAAGATAATTAATTACTGAAATATATTTTCTTTATAAAGAGGAATCACCTGAAATTATAAAAAGCGTAAGCGAGATTAAAAGGTGAGAAATGATTAGAGATATTCAGGAAGAGATTCTTAAATTAAAGAAAGAAAAGGATATCTGTATTTTGGCACATTGCTACCAGAATCCGGAAATCCTTGAAGTAGCTGACTTTACAGGTGACAGTTTTGCATTGTCTGTTAAAGCAGCAGAAACAAAAAACAAGACTGTTATTATGTGTGGTGTAAAATTTATGGCTGAAACAGTTAAGATTTTATCCCCTGATAAGACAGTTTTGCTTGCAAATGGTGACGCAGGCTGTCCAATGGCAGAAATGATGGACAAGGATTTAATTGAACAGGTTAAGAAGTCTTACAGTGATTATACAGTTGTTGCTTACATTAATACAACAAGTGAATTAAAGACTATTTGTGATATTTGTGTTACTTCATCATCAGCAGTTACTATTTGTAACAAAATTGAAAATGACAAGATTTTATTTATTCCTGACTGTAACTTAGGTGACTGGGTTTCTAAACAGATTCCTGACAAGACATTTAAGTTGTTATCAGGCGGATGTCCAACTCATGCAAGAATGAGTGCAGAGGATGTTAAGAAGGCTAAGGCTGCACACCCCTAATGCATTGTTCCTTGTACATCCTGAATGTAAGCCTGAAGTTGTGGAATTAGCAGATTATGTTGGTTCAACAACAGGAATTATGAACTATGCCAAGGAAAGCGATGCTAAAGAGTTTATTATTGGAACAGAGAATAGTATTGTAACTCATCTTCAGATGGAATGTCCGGATAAGATGTTTTATCCATTATCAAAGGACTGCGTTTGTCACAATATGAAAGCAACAACTTTAACTGATGTATTAAATTGTTGTAAGGGTATTGGTGGCTTAGAAATTAATCTTGACAGAAGATACAAGAACTAAGGCAAAACACTGTATTGATGAAATGATTAGGTTAGGATAAATGAAAAAGGCATTAATAGCAATGAGCGGTGGCGTAGACAGTAGTGTGGCTGCCGTATTTATGAAAGAAAAAGGATACGACCCTATTGGGGTAACAATGAAGTTATATGACAATGAGGATATTAACATGTCAAAGGAGAAGACATGTTGTTCTCTAAGTGATGTGGAAGATGCCAAAGTGTAGCTTACAAAAGTTGGTTTTCCTTATTATGTTTTTAATTTTAAGGCAGAATTTAAGGAGAAGGTTATAGACAAGTTTGTAGGTTGCTATATGTGTGGCATGACTCCTAATCCATGCATTGACTGTAACAGATATTTAAAGTTTGAAGAGTTATATAGAAGAGCAAAAGCTTTGGGCTGTGATGTGATAGTAACAGGTCATTATGCTAGAATCAGATTTGATGAAGCTACAGCCAAGTACCAGCTTATGAAGGGAATAGATGATTCAAAGGATCAAAGTTATGTTCTTTATCATATGACTCAGGATCAGCTTGCTCACACAATGTTTCCTTTAGGAGAATATACTAAAGATGAAATAAGAAAGAAAGCAGCTGAGACAGGACTTATTAATGCAGACAAACATGATAGTCAGGATATTTGTTTCATACCTGATGGAAATCATATGAAGTTCATTGAGGAGTATACTCACAAGAAAGTTGGTAAAGGTAATTTCCTTGATATTAATGGCAAGGTTATAGGTCAGCACAACGGGTATTACAGATATACAGTAGGTCAGCGAAAAGGGATTAATGTTAACCGTGATGGCAAGCATTATGTTCTTGAAATCAGACCGGAAACAAATGAAGTTGTAGTTGGACGAAACAAAGATCTTTTCACAGAAGAACTTGTTGCAACAGACTTTAACTGGATATCAGGTGAAGCCCCAACAGGAGAAATAAAGGTAAGTGGAAGAACAAGATATCACCAGCCATTAACAGAAGGTGTGGCAAAAGTACTTGAAAACGGTGATGTTAAGGTATCTTTTGACGAACCAATAAGAGCCATTACAAAAGGACAGTCAGTTGTATTATATGATGGAGACGTTGTTCTTGGTGGCGGAACAATAAAAGAATGTTAGAAAGCCTGTGGAACAGGTGGAGAATAAAAAGCTAGAATACCATAAGGATTGGTAGGCTGGCGTTGAAAAAGAGTTAGAATGCGAGATGTGTTCTGGCTCTTTTTTTGCCCTTAAATATTATGAATTTTATAGCAATTTTTAAATATTTGGCTTGAATTTGATAAATCACGGGGCGTGGAGAGCATCTCGAACGACTTCATGTTGAAAATGAAGCAAGAATAAGTGATATAATCAGTTTACATAAATTGAAAACGTACCACAAAAAATGAGAAAATAGCGATATTTGTGGTACATATAGGAAAAAGACAAAAATAGAGAGAAAAAAAACGACAAATTTATATTGAAATGTGTATCAAAAACACTATTTATTTGATACTATAGAATTACCAAATACAGAACGGAAAATATAAGACAAAAAGAGGGGGATTAACATGATTAATATAGCGATATGTGATGATGACACTTTTTTATTGATTACATAGAAAAAGTCATTGTCGAAGTGAACGGAAGCGATAAGGATATAAATTTTATGAATACACTAAAGGCAATGCATTTCTGTGGGATGTGGAAGATGGAATGGATATCGACTTGCTGATTTTGGATATTAAACTTGATGATACAATGGGAGATCAGGTCGCAGTGGAATTTAGGAAAAAACATTTAAATACAACATTAGTTTTTGCTCGGGTTTTTTGTAACCCGTCTCCTGAAATGATAAAGATTGCACCGTATAGATTTTTAATTAAACAGTATTCACGAGAAAAAATGCTGGATGAATGTGAGGAAATAATAGATTATCTTAAAAATAAGAGAACGGCACCAATGATTAAAGGGTATAAGGAAAGAGAGCATTTCCAGATTGAGTCGGATGACATTATGTATATATCAATTGCAAGAAGAGGGACGAACATACATGTGTGTCCAAGAGGACTGAAAAAATAACAATAATAATGTATTTCATTGTAAGAAGAAAATAGAGGATTTGTATGAACAGTTGAAGGAATATAATTTTGTATATGCTCATAATAGCTATATAGTAAATTTAAAATACATAAAAAAACGTGTAAAAGAGGAAATTGAATTAATGAATGGGGAAACATTGTCAGTTTCAAGAGCAAGGACTGCAGAGCTAAAAAAACGCATGGTGGAATATATGGAGACTAAGTACGAAAAGATAAAAGTTTTATATAGTACAAAAATTGACCAAAATAGATACAAAAATTGACCAAAAGATATTGTTACGAAAAATATAATATTATTGAAGTAACAAGAAATGGAAAATTTTAATATCTAAGGAGGAAAAAATTAAAAATGAGTTAAAGAGGGGGAGTGTTATGCAGAAACGTACATTAAACAATGGCTTGAAAGTTATATGTTATCCAATTGAACATGCTATGTCAGTGGAAATTGGATTATATATAAAGCTGGAGCTAGATATGAGAATAAAGAGAATAATGGGATTACGCACTTGTTGGAACATATGCATTTTAGACAACTGGGAGACATGAACCAGAAAGATATATATGGAACTACGGAACTGATGGGAACTTCGTTACGTGGTACTATACATAAGGAAATGTTATGTTTCAATGTGAAGGAAAGACCTAAGTATTTAGAAAAAAGTCTGGATATTTTGAAAAAATATTAACAACCTATGATTGGACGGAAGAGCAACTGGAAAGTGAGAAAAAGGTTGTTATAAATGAAATTTATGAAAAGGAGGATGAAGTAACTTTAGAGAAAATTTATGACAAGGCTATTTGGCGTAAGAATCCTTTAAAACGCGGAATTTTAGGAGGTGAAGAGAATGTAAAAGGTTTTACGGTAGATGATTTGGTTGGTTATAAGAAAGAAATATTCTCTAAGAATAATGTAACTTTGGTTATAACAGGAGCTATAGATGAAGAAAAGTCAGAGAAATTTTTGAAGAATTTGGGAAAATAAAAATCAATGAAGGAGTAGAACGAAAAGAAAAAGTAGAGGTTATTAAGGGGAAGACAATTCAAAAGAGAACCGGACGTTAAATTGAAAAATTTTGCGTCGTGGAACATAGTGGATGTTCAGTTATCTTTTGATGTGGATTTGACTAAGATTAAAGAAAATGAACTTTTATTTCTAAATAGCATAATTGGAGGCGGAGATGGCTCATATCTTCAAACGGAAATTCGTGAAAATCCGGGCTTGGTTTATGATATTTATTCGTGTGTAGATATTTTTAGTAAGGAATCTATATTGTCTATAATTTTTTCTATAGATAAAAGCAGGCTGCAGTTGAGCATATTGGAGATTATTAAGATTCTAAAGCAGCTTAAGAATATTATTTCTAAAAAGACGTGGATAGAAATATGGCTTTTTCACAGAAAATCTATGGTATTGGGCAGAAGAAACTAAAGAATTAAATTTTCAATTAGGTAGTGATTTTCTGAATGATAAAGAAGTGTTAACCATTGAAGATAGAATTATGGCAAATGAAAGAATTGACTTTCAACGAATGAGAGAGATTTCAGAAATGATTTTAGAAAAGAAAATATGTCTTTAATTGTAATCGGACCAACCAAAGGGATAACTGAAAACAAATTAAGAGAACTATTATATGGTAAATACGATAATGAGTACAATGAAAAAGATTAATAAGGAAAAGGGTGAGCATATGAGAAAAACAATATTAATAATGACGCTATTATTGGCAGTATCCTTAACAGGATGTGGAACAACACAGAATAAAAACAGTGAAACAACAGTTGCAAAAGAGTATGACGGAAAATGATTACAACAAGGCAGTGGAGAAGTTGACGGACAAGTCGGCTTATCAGACTATTGTTGAAGATTTTGATAGTGACAACAATAAGGAAGCATTTGTTTTAACCAGAGAAGGAAAAGATAATGAAGCAGTAGAAGATAAATTTGAATTATGGTTTTCTAATGGTGACAAAACAGAAAAAATTGTTTCAGATTTCATAGCTGACAACAATACATCCATAACACTATTTGAAAGTGGAAAGGACAAATATGTTTTGTTTAACAAGGCACAAACAGCACAAAATGACGAAATGGAAGCCAAAATATATGGCGTAAGCAGCGAGAAGCCTGTAGAACTTTTTTTCTCAAAGCAGAATGAATATTTTTGTTGAAAAAGGTGAGCTATATACATATGATTATACATATTTTGTTTTGGAACTTAAAAGTAAAGATTGGATGAGCCAGTCTGAGCAGAAATATCATCTTAAATGGGATAACGAAAATAAAAATGCAGCGACTATAATGCGAATGTAATGTCAGAAAAGGAATTTAATAAAATTTCAATTCAAAAGATGTTAAGAAGAACATAGAAGAGGCATTAAAAAAAGAATACTCAGATGGAATTAAAATGTAAAATATACTTATCTGACAAGGGAAGATAACACATTAGACATAAATATGGTTGTAACAGATAGTGAAGGAACGAAGTATAAAAACTATGTTACGGTATCATATGAAGATGGCAAAATTGGAACAGATGTTGAACTGAAAGAAGGAAACAAGAAAGCTTCAGTGATAAGTGGCAGTTCTATAAATTTAAAAACTACAAAGGAAGTTAAAGAAAATTTAAGTATACCAAACCCGGAAGAGATTACAGAAGATGTGAATGTAATAATTCACAAATGCGAATATAAAGAAGGACAAAAAACTCTTTATTGTACGAAAAATGAGCCAACATATGATTTGAAGTTTTTGGGGTTCAAGAACAAGGTATATATTACTAACTTTGCTTTAGGAAATATAACAGGAGAAAATGAAAGTCTGGCATTAGTTATTAAAGAAAAAAGACGAAGAGTCGGATAATTACACATATCTTGCTGTTTTGGATTACCACAATAAAAAAGAGCTATGTTACAAAAACAGACATATTGGCAGGTCAGGGGAGAGATGAACAGCTAAATTTATGTGATGTTACAGGAGATGGAAAAGATGAACTGATTTTGTCAAGTGAACCTAACACAACTATTGATTGGAATTTATATGGGTTTGAAGATGGTGCATTGAAACAAATTTACAGCAATGTGGAAAAACAGGATTTGGAATCAGAAGGTTTTAAAACAGAGTTACTAGATGATTATAAAGTAAAAGTTACAGGAAATAACTTTAGCCAAACTATTTCGCTTTTGGACTTAGGGGTGAAAAAAAGATGATTTGGAATACAAAAATCCTAAAGATTTGGATAAATCAGATAATCAGAACGCAAGAGTTTATAAAAACGGAAAATTGTTGAAGAAATACAAGAATCAATCTAATGTAGTTGAAATTAAAGCTTTAATGGCAAAAGATTGGGATAAAGGTTTTGCTGATTATGATTATTTTAAAAATATTGATATGGACAAAGGCATTTGCACACCATTAAGGATAGATTTAGGAGATGCGGAAATTGGAACGTTAAACATTTATCTAAAATATGATAAGGCAGATGATGGATTAATGATTTCTAGAGTAGAAGTCAGTTGATTTAAAATCAGAGCCAGGCGAAGAAGATTAAGTGAAAGGACGGTGAACAACATAAAGAAAACCGTCAATGATGTATTGTGAATAATAACGTGATATATCATTGGCGGTTCTTGTTAAAAATAAATGGACATATGGAAGAGTGAAGTTTGGAAAGATAAATACAAAGACCATAATGTTAGAAAAGGTTTACGTTTAAAGTTTGACAGAGGCATTGACGAGAAATTAAAAACAGGGTTTAAGGAATATTGCAGGTGGTTAAGAAGTGAATATACATTTCCCATAAGGGTGCCTGTATATGTTAAAAATTTCAAAAAGATAAAGGCAATGGATGGGGAATATGTATTTGGAACTTTTTGGGACCATTCAATTTTCTGGAAGAACCTTATGTAAGAGTTGCAGCAGGAGACTTTAAGGAGTCTTTTGAAGAAATGGGAGAACAGGCGGTTTATCAGTATTTGTGTACATTAACCCATGAGTTGACTCATTATTTCCAATGGTTAAATAATTCTGAATTGACACAAATCGGAAAAGAAAGGCAAGCAACAATTACGGCTGATAGAATTGTACAAAGATATGTTGATGCAAAGTATGAAGAAAAACAACAGTTTCTTCACAAACTAGAGCAAAGTGCAAAACGAAGAGAGATAAATGAGGCGGAAATAGACAAGCTTAGAAAAATTGCTTTTGAAGATGATGTTAACAATAAAATATTAATTGCAAGAATATTAGAAGAATCCAAGTTAATCGAAAGTGAAAAAATATTATTACATCTTACAAAAAGATATAGATGATGTTGTAAGAATGGAGGCATGCAACGCCTTAAGTAATAGTGATTCGCTTGAAGTATATGAAGCATTAAAGGGAATTGCTTCAAAAGACAGTGTGGGTATGGTAAGAGGTTATGCCATAGTTGCATTAGGCGACGTAGCTGTAGAGATTAATAAGGAGAAGGAAGCAACAAAGTTCTTAAAGAATTTATTGAAAAGGGAAAAAACTGATTTTGCAATAATTGACATTTGGGCAGTTCTTTATTGTCTGGGAGAAGAAAGATGGCTATCATATCTTTTAGAAAAGATTGATTCATCAAAATCTTCAGAAAGATGTGAAGTAGCAAATTGCTTATATGGAATTGTTGACGAGGAAAATAAAGAGCAAATAAAAACTATATTGCAAAAAAGAAGGGAGATAGAAAAATCAGAAGAAGTTATTGAATCAATAGAAGAGGTACTTAATATTATTAAAAAAGATTATAACAAAAAGGGTATGTAGGTTTAAACTTATATGCTCTTTTTGTGGGTATAATTGCATTAAAACATACTAAACATATATGTTTTGAATAAAAAATATTAAAAATTTCGATTATCCTATTGACATTGTAGGAAAAAAAGATAGTAATATGCCACTATAAACAAAACCTACTTAACTTATAGGAATTGAATGAATAGGAAAGGAAGCGGTGTTATGAGCAGAACAAAGACAGCTTATAATTACAAAATGAGAAAGACTTACTGTTGCAACATAAGTGTAGGAGAGACGGAGCGAATGTGTAGCAGATAGTTTTTTACAAATGATTATAAACTACAGATTCAAAATTATAATGATGATAAGAGAGTTCCAATGAACTCTAGAACGATAAAAAGTGAAAAACGACTAATTAGTAGGGAAAAATATTAAAAGTGAAAAACAACTAATTAATAGGAACAATAAAAATTTAGAAAATCAGTTAAATTTGGAGGATATAAAAATGGCAAATATTAAAACAAGCGCAGCAGAACTTATTGAAAGACACCTTTATTAGAGGTTAAGAAATTTGAAGCAAAAGAAAACATTACAGATACTAAGATTTTAGCTAAATTAGAATATTTTAATCCGGCAGGAAGTGTTAAAGACAGAATCGCATTAAAGATGATTGAAGATGCAGAAGAAAGTGGAAAGCTTAAACCGGGAGCAACAATTATTGAACCAACATCAGGTAACACAGGTATAGGTATTGCAGCAGTTGCAGCAGCAAAGGGATACAAAGTAATTATTACAATTCCTGAAACAATGAGTGTTGAAAGAAGAAACATTATGAAAGCATATGGTGCTGAATTAGTTCTTACAGAAGGAGCTAAGGGTATGAAGGGTGCTATTGCTAAGGCTGATGAAATTAAGGAAGCAACACCTGGTTCAATTATATTAGGACAGTTTGTTAATGAAGCTAATCCTAAGGCACACAGAGAAACAACAGGACCGGAAATTTGGGAAGATACAGATGGACAGGTTGATATTTTCGTAGCAGGCGTTGGTACAGGTGGAACAGTTACAGGCGTAGGCGAATATTTGAAATCAAAGAACCCTGATGTAAAGGTTGTAGCCGTAGAACCAAAAACAAGCCCTGTTCTTTCAGAAGGAAAAGCCGGAGCACATAAGATTCAGGGTATCGGTGCAGGATTTGTACCTGACATTCTTAACACAAAGATTTATGATGAAGTTATTGCAGTGGAAAACGAAGACGCTTTTGCAACAGCTAAGGAACTTGCAAAGACAGAAGGTGTTCTTACAGGTATTTCATCAGGTGCAGCATTATACGCAGCAGTTCAGTTGGCTAAGAGACCTGAAAACAAAGGCAAAAATATTGTAGCATTATTACCTGATTCAGGTGACAGATATTATTCAACACCTTTATTCCAGGATTAAGTTAATAAGATTAAGAAAAAGATATTTACAAAGGAGATAATTATGGCAGAAAGAAATTACAAATTTGAGACATTACAGTTGCACGTAGGACAGGAAAATCCAGATCCTGTTACAGATGCAAGAGCAGTACCAATTTATCAGACTTCATCTTATGTATTTAAAAATTGCGATCATGCAGAAGCAAGATTTGGCTTAGCAGATGCAGGAAATATTTATGGACGTCTTACAAACCCAACAGAAGACGTATTTGAAAAGAGAATTGCCGCACTTGAAGGTGGTGTTGCAGCATTGGCAGTAGCATCAGGAGCAGCAGCTATCGCTTACACAATTGAAAATTTAGCACAGAATGGTGACCACATTGTTGCAGCAAAGAACATTTATGGTGGAACATATAACCTTTTAGAACATACACTTCCAGCTTATGGAATTTCAACAACATTTGTAGATCCATTTAACTTTGATGAAATTGAAAATGCAATTCAGGACAATACTAAGGCTGTATTTATTGAAACATTAGGAAATCCTAATTCAGACGTAGTAGATATTGAAAAAATTGCAGAAATCGCACATGCACACAAGATTCCACTTGTAATTGACAATACATTTGCAACACCATATCTTGTAAGACCTATTGAACACGGTGCTGACATTGTTGTTCATTCAGCAACAAAATTCATCGGTGGTCATGGTACGACAATTGGTGGTGTGATCGTAGACAGCGGAAAATTTGACTGGGAAGCAAGCGGCAAATTTGAATCTTTGACAGCTCCAAACCCAAGTTATCATGGAATCAGCTTCACAAAAGCAGTAGGGCCGGCAGCATTTGTTACAAAGATTAGAGCAATCCTTCTTCGTGATACAGGTGCTACAATTTCACCATTCCACGCATTTATCTTCCTTCAGGGATTGGAAACATTGTCACTTCGAGTAGAAAGACATGTTGAAAATGCTTTAAAAGTTGTTCAGTACTTAAAGAATCATCCACAGGTAGAAGCAGTACATCATCCATCAGTATCTGATGATCCTGTACAGCAGGAATTATACAAGAAATACTTCCTAATGGTGGTGGATCAATCTTTACATTTGAAATAAAGGGAGATGACAGAAAGGCTAAAGACTTTATCGATAACCTTCAGTTATTCTCATTATTAGCAAACGTGGCTGATGTTAAATCATTAGTTATTCACCCGGCATCAACAACACATTCACAGATGACAGAAGAAGAACTTTTAGGTTCAGGAATTAAGCCTAACACAATTCGTCTTTCAATCGGTACAGAAAATGTTGATGACATTATTGAAGATTTAGATGAAGCTTTTAAAGCTGTCAAATAAATATCTTTTTTCTTAAAGAGCTTACCTTCAGGTGGCTCTTTTTTTAAATAATTTTGTTAAAACAAAATTAAAAACTTGATTTTGTTCTATAAATGTTTAAGATTATAGGTATGACAAAACTTATTTGGAAATTATTTAAAATTGTATTGACTTTATTATTGGCGTTTTTAATGTATGTGGTAATTGGTGGCGTTGTGCCATTTTTGCACCATCCTGATGTGTCGCAGACGAAAAAGGAGGCAGTTGAAAGCACACAGTTTTATAGTGATAGTGCAGGACCGGATAGGGCAACTATTATTGAAGATAACGAGGAAGCGTTAAAAATGCGGCTTAGAGTAATAAAGGATGCCAAAAAGACCCTTATATTGTCAACTTTTGATTTTTAGAAGTGATGATGCTGGAAAGGATGTTTTGGCAGCTTTATTAAATGCGGCGGACAGAGGTGTAAAGGTAGAAATTTTTGCCGATGGATTTAATTCGATTATTCAAATGGAGAATAACGACTATTTTTATGCTTTGTCGTCCAACAAAAATATAAAAATTATAATTTATAATCAGGTTAATATCCTTATTCCGTGGAATGGTTTAGGACGAATGCATGACAAATATGTAATTGCAGACGACAGTCTGTATATACTTGGTGGTCGAAATACATTTGGTTATTTCCTTGGGGATTATGCAGGCCACAAGAATTATGACAGAGATGTACTTGTTTACAATACAGGCTCAAAGGACAGTTCAATTTATCAGATTAAAGATTATTATAAGAAAATAACGTCTCAGAAGTGTTGTTCGGTATTTCACTATAATGAAAGTCTTGGTGAAAAGAATAGTGTAAAAAAGGCTGAACAGGAGCTTAAAAATAGATATGAAAGTCTTGAAAACAAATATGATAAGTTTTTAGCAGAAAATTATGATTATAAGGCTAATACTTATGAGACTAACAAAATAAATCTTTTAAGTAATCCCACATCTTTGTATACAAAGCAGCCTACGGTTTATTATGGTTTAATGTATTTGGCAAAAAATGCAAAGAAGGAAGTAAAGATTCATACTCCTTATATAATTTGTAATGATTATATGTATAATGAACTTAAAAATATAAAAGTTCCAACAACCATTATGACTAATTCTGCAGAGAATAATGGAAATATATTTGGTGCAGTGGATTATCTTAATCATAAGAAAGACATTATAAACACCGGAGTTACAATTAAAGAATATGAGGGTGGAATTTCTTATCATGGGAAAAGTATGACCATAGATGATGATATTGCCATTGTAGGATCTTTTAATATGGACATGAGAAGTGCATATATTGATACAGAGCTTATGCTTGTTATTAACAGTAAGGATATTAATAAACAACTTAAAAGCAAGTATGGAAGAGTATGAGAAGAAAGCAGCCACTGTAAAAATGAAACAGAGTATAGCCATATTCCTGAGGGAATGAAGATGAAAGAATTGTCAGACAAAAAGAAAAACATTAAAGCGTGGTTTGGTTGGGCGATGAATGGATTAAGATTTTTGTTTTAAAGTGGATAAATATCATAAGGGTTTAAAAACAGTTGTCTACAAAAACAGACATTAATAGGGATAAATCTTGGAAAAGAGGACATTAATATGTTGGCAAACAGAAAAATAGTAATAATAGGAACAGGGCACGTAGGCTCACATTGTGCATATGCTTTGGCAATACAGGGAATATGTGATGAAATTGTTTTGGTTGATAAAGACCGGACAAAAGCTAAAAGTCATAGTATGGATATAGCTGACAGTGTAAGTTTTTTTTAATAGTTCAGTAATTGTTAGATGTGGAGACTATAGCGATTGCAAGGATGCAGATATTATAGTAATAAGTGCAGGGGTTCCAAGACTTCCGGGACAGACACGACTTGATGTGTTAGATGGTTCAGTGGAATGTGTAGGGACATTGTAAGCAACTTAAATAAAATAAAAATAAAAGGAATAATTATAACAATTACAAATCCTGCGGACATAATTGCAGACTTTGTTAGAAAAGCAACAGGATTGCCTAAAAACCGTGTGTTTAGCACAGGAACATCTCTTGACACGGCAAGAATGAGAAGAACAGTAGCAGACCTTTGCAATATTGCACCACAAAGCGTAATCGGATTTGCAATGGGCGAACATGGTGATTCATCAATGGTGCCATTTTCAAACTTAACAATATTTGGAAAAAACTATAAACATCTAAAAGAAGAAAATCCCGAAAGATTTGGAAAGCTAAGCGAAAAAGTTATAACAGACCAAACTCACATGAGAGGTATGGATATTATAGAAGGAAAAGGTTCAACAGAATTTGGAATAGGCACAGCATTAGCTGATATGGCAAAAGCTGTTCTAATGGATGAACACAGAATTCTTCCGGCATCAACTCTATTAGAAGGGGAATACGGACAAACAAATGTCCACGCAGGAGTGCCATGTATAATAGGAAGAAACGGAATAGAGCAGATAATAGAATTAAAGCTGACAGATGAAGAATTAAAACAATTCGAAAATTCATGTAATGTAATAAAACAACATATGGTTGAATAATCACAAAATTTTTGCTTTCTCCGCTCATCAGGAAAATTCTATCGCAAACACGTTGATTTTATCATTTTGCTCCGCCGCCTATTGTAAAACAAAATCAAAACTCGCTGACGCTCAGACAGTTGATTTTGCTTTACGCTATGCTCGCAAAATTTCAAAAATCTGCCTATTGTTTGCTTCTAGAATTTTCCTGATGAGCGGAATAACAAAACAAAATATTTTGCGATAGAATGAAGTGTTGTAAATATAAGAAAGGAAACTAAAAATAAGATATGGAGAATTACAGTATACACCTTCCAAGTTATTCAATTGGAAGCAAAGTTTATGATAAAATACCGGAAATTTGTGAACCATACGGAACTAAAGTTATAGCCATTGGCGGTCATAAAGCTATTAATGCAGCAAAGGACAAGATAGTTAAGGCTTGTGAAAAAATCTAATCTGGAGATTTTGGATTTTATTTGGTATGGAGGAGAGGCTACATACGAAAATGTGGAAGAGTTAATGAAGAATCCTTTAGTACAGCAGGCAGATATGATTTTTACAATTGGTGGAGGAAAATCTACCGATACAGGAAAGTCCCTTGGAATTAAAGCGAACAAACCGGTTTTTTCTTTCCCGACTATTGCATCTAACTGTTCAGCGTGTACAAGTGTTTCAATTATGTACTATCCTGACGGAAGATTTAAGGAACCATTCTTCTTTGCAGCACCACCGGTACATGCATTTATTGATACAGAGATTTTGGTTCACTCACCATCACGTTATATGTGGGCAGGAATGGGTGATACTTATGCAAAATATTTTGAAAGCACTGTGTCTTCAAGAGGTGAAGCGTTAAATCATTATACACAGATGGGCGTTACGGCAAGCAAGATGTGCTACGAGCCTATTATGAGATATGGAAAAGAAGCTATGGAGTCAAATAATGAAGGAAAGGTTTCATATGCTTACGAGCAGGTTGTTCTTGCAATTATTGTTTCAACAGGAATTGCTTCTATTTTCCTCACTGCAGAACATATAATTGATTATAATACAGGGCTTGCGCATGCTATTTTTTATTCACTTACTTCATATCCACATATTGAGAAGAATCATCTTCATGGGGAAGTGGTAAGTTATGGTGTGCTTAATCTTTTACTTGTGGATGGTAATGAAGAAGACTTCAAAAAAGTATATGAGTTTAGTAAGAGTGTAGGACTTCCAACTAAATTAAAAGACTTAGAGTTTGACAGCTCACAGCTTGAAGAAATAGCAAAAATTGCCGTTGAAATGAAAGATATAGACCACAATCCATACAAGATAACAAAAGAAATGGTGGAAGAGTCTATTAGAAAACTGGAAGCCATGTAAGAATATAAAAAACTGTAATATAATAGTTTACTTAGTTTTGTGTTAAAAATAATCAAAATATATATTAAAATTGTGGGTTGACGTATAAAAAATACAGAGTTATAATCTTCCCATAGTTTACAGAAACAATTAAAGATGACCATTAGAAACCGATGATGCGGAGGTAAAAGTGAATCGTGCACTTACAGAGAGTAGGGGATGCTGAGAACCCACAGAACGCAGCTCACATAAATGGACCGCAGAGGGCATAGAACAAAGCGAGAGATAATTAATCGACGGTTGATAGTTCAGGAGAGTTTGTTAATAACTTTAATAATTATTTCAGAATTCGTTAGTATTTTATGACGTGAAGGCATACGTTAGTTGCACAGAGTATGATAGTACTCGTTGAGAGTGTGAGATTTTAATTTCACAAATCAAGGTGGCACCGCGGAATATATTTTAGTATTTTCGTCCTTGATGATAGCATAGAAGATTATGCTATTGTTGAGGATTTTTTATGCAATAAGAAATTCCTTTGAATTCGTGTTACATAAAAAGTACTTTACTCTATGGGTTATCAGAATTGCTCAAAACTTAAAATAACTAGCATAAAGCTACAAGAAAAAGGAGAAAGAATATGAGAAAGATGAAAAAAGTTTTTAAGTGTTTTAGCAACAGTAGTTATGGTAGCAGCAGCATTAACAGCATGCGGAGGAAATGGAAAGTCAGGCTCTGCAACAGACAAGAAAGATACTAACGGCGACGGAAAAGTAAAAGTTGGTATTGTTTCAATGATTGAAAATGGAGCTTTTATGGACATGAAAGAAGGAATTGTCGCAGAATTAAAGGCACAGGGTTACGAAGATTCACAGATTGATTACAAATGTGCAGCAGGTGATGCATCAGCACTTTCAACAATCGTAACTAATATGACAGATGGCACATACGATATGATTTTTTCAATTGCAACACCACCTACACAGGCATTAGTTAACTCAGAAACAGATACACCTGTTTTCTTCTGTGCAGTATCAGCGCCAACAGCAGCAGGTATACTTACAGATATGGATAAGCCGGACAAGAATGCAACAGGAACATCTAATGCAATTCCGGTTTCAAAAATTATTGATTTGGCACAGGCTACAACACCTGTTAAGAAAATCGGTCTTATTTACAGCGGTAATGAAGATAACGCAACAAACACAGTTAAGCAGTGCGAAGAATATTTAAAATCAATTAATGTTGAATATGTAGAAAAACAGCAGCTTCATCAAACGATGTTGAAACAGCAACTAACGCTTTAATCGCTGAAGGGGCAGAAGCAATTTTCGTACCAAATGATTCAATTATTCAGGATGGAGTAAGCAAGTTAACAGAGATTTGTAATGAAAAGAAAATCCCAACATATTGTTCATCAGCAACAACAGTAGCTTCAGGATGTTTTGCAACACTTGCCATTGATGATAAGGGGTATTGGAAAGAAAACAGTTGATATCGCAATGGACTATGTAAACGGAAAAGAAGTTGCAGATATTCCTGCACAGGTAGTTGGCATTGATTATTGCTCAGTAAACAAGTCAGCAATGAAGACATTAGGAATTAGCGAAGACAATATTAAAACAGATTACAAACTTAACGTTATTGAAAACTAAAGAGGAAGAGAAATGATAGAATTACAATATTATTTATCCAATGTTCCGGATTGCTTAATTTACGGATTATTGGCAATGGGAATTTATATATCACTTAGAATATTGGATATACCGGATTTAACTACAGAAGGAAGCTTCGGTTTCGGAGCTGTTATATCAGTTTTGGTGGCACTTGCAGGTCATCCTATTCTTGCACTTTTTGCAGGAATGATAGCGGGAGGTTTTGCAGGAGTAATAACAGGATTTTACAGACAAAATTAAAGGTACATCCTGTTTTGGCAGGGATTATTACAATGAGTGGGCTGTATTCAATTAATCTTGTGTGTTATTCATTAACAGAAAAAGGTGCAACAACCAACTTAAGCTATAATAAGATTACAGTTTTTGAAAAAATAAAGCAGTTACTTTTAATAAGAGGTCAGTTTGAAACAAGTATGGTTAAGACTGTAGTTAGTCTGATTATTGTAATTATAGTTTTGTTAATAGTTATTTGGTTCTTCAAAACACACATTGGACTTTGCATTCGTGCAACAGGTGACAATCCTGACATGGTTAGAGCTTCATCAATTAATGTAGACAGAACAAAGATTATCGGATTAATGTTAGCTAATGGTCTTATTGGACTTTCAGGTGCTTTATCATCACAAAGTCTTGGCTATTCAGATGTTAATACTGCTAACGGAACTTTGATTTATGGCTTGGCAGCAGTTATTATCGGTGAAGCTATTTTTGGAAAAAGAGGAGCTACTATTGGACTTATTTCAGCAGTGACAGGTTCTGTTATTTATAAATTAATAGTTGCATTTGTTATAAGAGAAAATCTTTTTCGGAGAATTAAGTAGTAACCTTATGAAGTTTACATGTGCGTTAATCGTGGCAATAACACTTGCAGTTCCTGCAATTAAACAGAAAATGGCAGAGAATAAGCAAAGAAAGGCGGCAAGATAATGTTAGATATTCAGAATATTTCAAAAACATTTGAAAAGGGAACAGTTAATGAACATGTGGCAATTAATAATTTAAGCTTAAAGCTTGAAGACGGGGGAATTTGTTACAGTAGTTGGTTCAAACGGTGCCGGAAAAAAGTACTTTGTTTAATAGGATCCAATGAAGGGAACGGCTCCTAATATGACAATTGAAGAAAATCTTGCATTGGCATACACAAGAGCTTCAAAGCAGTCGCCTTTTTCAAGAGCAATAACAAAGAAAAAGATTCAGTTCTTTAGAGAAAATCTCGCCCGTTATAATATGGGAATTGAAGATAGAATGAAAACAAAAATCGGGCTTCTTTCAGGTGGTCAAAGACAGGTTGTAACATTATTAATGTGTACATTATCAATTCCAAAACTTTTGCTTTTGGATGAACACACAGCTGCTCTTGATCCTGCAACAGCAGAAAAAGTAATGGACATTACCAAAAAAATTGTTCAGGAAAATAATATAACAACAATGATGATAACACATAACCTGAAACAATCCCTTACAACCGGAACAAGAACAATAATGCTTGATTCCGGCGAAATAATACTTGACCTTTCAGGAGAAGAAAGAAAGAATACAACAATGGAAGACATGATAAAAATGTACTCCATGAAGAAGCAGAAAGAATTTGATAACGACAGAATATTGTTAAGTCAGTAGAAAGCAATTTCACCACAACATTTTAAAATTGATTAGAATGTTGTGGTATTTTTTTGTGAAATTTAGTCGGTTAATATCACATAGACTATAAAGAATATCTCTGGATACGCAGTCAGCAAACCTTCAACACCTATCTTAAAATCTAACAAAATCTTCGACTTAATAAAAAAATTATACCTACAAAATCAAACAGATGTCTAAAAATACTACAAATATATAAAATGTACATTGATATAAAAAAAAGATACAGTGATATAAAAAATATACAGATGTATAAAAAGTGTAAAAACACATTTTAAAACTTGCAGGAGGAGAAAGATGGCAAATTCTAATATTACAAAAAAAAAGCTTTGGCACAAAGCTTAAAAGAATTAGGCTCAACAAAGATTTTGGATAAAATCACAGTGGCTGACATAACAAATCATTGTGGTGTTAACAGGCAAACATTTTACTATCATTTTAATGACAAGTATGAATTATTAAATTGGATATATACAGAAGACTTATTCAAGCCTTTAACAAAGGATTTGGATTTCTTTTTAATTGGGGAGACAAGTTAGTTGGATTATTAAAGTATATGAAGAATATGAAACCATTCTTTATGAATACAATCAAGTCCTCTAACAATTTTTTCACTGAATATATGGACAAGGTTTTAATTGAATTAATGCACAAGGCAATAAAAGACTTGGACTTATACAATCATTTAGGAGAAAAAAAAAAAAGATATATATGCAAGATTTTTTGCATATGGATTAACAGGTGTAATTGTTGACTGGACAATGGCAGGCATGAAAGAAGATGAAGAAGAATTATCGAAAACTCTTCAGTCAATGGTTATTAATACTGAACGTATAGGATACGAATTTTATATGCAACGTAAAAAGAGAAAGAAGGAATTAAATAATTCTCAATCAACAAAGTTTTCAAAGTGATTAATTTTCTAATACAACAAAAAAAAGGAGTAAGCAGTCATGAAAAAGTGTGTGAAGAAAAGTATAGGATTAATGCTTGTAGCATCTATGACAGTTAGCAGCTTAACAGGTTGCGGAAGTACAGCAGAGGAAAGCAAAGATACAACATCGAAAACAATGTGGAAAAAACAGACAATTCGAAAACAAGCAATGTAGAAGAAATTTTGACAAACAAGATGGATACTTCAAAAAGACTCAGAAAAGAAGGAATCCGTATATGTTGAAATGGATGCAGAAGGTAATGTTACAAAAACAACTGTAAGTGATGAATTAAAAGTAAGCGGAAGTGAAAACATTACAGATTATTCAAACTTAAGTGACATAAAAAATCTTAGTGGAGATGAAAAATTTACAAAATCAGATGATGGAAAAATCGTATGGGAAAACAAAGGTAAAAACATTTCTTATCAGGGTACAACAACAGAAGCAACACCAATAAATGTTAAAGTTACATATTATCTTGATGGAAAGAAAATTTCTCCAAGCGACTTAGCCGGAAAAAAAGTGGTGAAGTAAAGATTGTATACAATTATAGCAACACAGCAAAAACAGAAGATGGACAGTTTGTCCCATTTCTTGCTTTAACGGGAATGGTTTTGATGACAACTTCAGCAACGTAAAAGTAGATAACGGTAAAGTGGTAAGCTATGATGACTCAAATATTGTTATAGGTTATGCGGCACCGGGACTTAAAGATCATCTTTTAAATACAATCTATAATGCAGAAGATTATATTAAAGATGCTGATATTCCTGAAGAGGTAACAGTAACAGCAGACGTTAAGGACTTCTCAATGAATATGACATTAACAGTTGCAAGTTCGGACATTGGGGACATGAACTTAAAAGATACATTGGATTTGTCAGATGTTCAGAAACAGATGGACGAATTACAGGATGGAGCAAATGATTTAGTGGATGGTGCTAAGCAGTTAAATGACGGCACAACTAAGTTAAAGACAGGTTCAAAGAAGATTAATGAGGGGGCAAAAGATTTATCAAAGTACACATTACAGTTAAGCAATGGTACTAAGGAAATGGCAACACAGTATACAGTATTTAACAAAGCTTTACTTGCCGGTGTAAAATCAGCAAAGAGTGGTGCAGATAAATTATATGCAGGAACTAAGAGCATAAAACAGCTACAGGAACACTTGATACCGGAGCAAAAGGCTTAAAGAAAGGCATTGCTGATGCAAAATCAGGTTCTTCACAGATTTCATCAGGATTAAAGAGTGCAAAAGCAGCTTTTTGAAGATACAAAGAAATCTCAGGGACTTGTAAATGGTTCAAAAACACTTGCAGCAGGAACAAAAAGAAGCTTCAGCAGGTGTTGACCAGTTAGTTGACACATTAAAGAATACACCTGATTCAATTCAGAAGAATATTGATGAAGTAATAGATCAGGTTAAAAAGCATCAGGTGGAACAATCGCTTCTGAAAAAGTTTTAAATACAACAGTTGAAAAAATTAACACAGCAGTTACAAATGGTATGGAATTGTCACAAGTACTTGCAGCTAACGGATTAAATGCAAAGACATATTACCAGTTAGTTCAGGCATACTACAGTGTTCAGACTTTAGAACAGGTAAAAACACAGTTCACAAAGCAGATTGCAACAAGTGCTTCTGATATTAAGAAATTAACAGACGGTATGGATGCATTGAAAACAGGTTCATCAGCACTTAGCACAGGAATTGGAACACTTTATGCAGGAATTAAACAGTTATCAACAGGAGCTGACAGCTTAGATTCAGGAATGTCACAGCTTAAGACAGGTTCAGCATCACTTGCAGAAGGTACAGGAAAACTTAAGACAGGAGCTTCTGATTTAAACGATGGAATGAAGAGTTTAAGTGAAGGCGCAGGAACACTTTCAAAGAAGATTGGAGATGCAAGTCCTAAGATTAAGGCAGGAATCGGAACAATCGATACAGCAGCATCACAGATTAGTGATGGAGCAAAAACACTTGCAAGTGGAACGACTGAATTAAAAGACGGTATTGTTACATTAGCAGATGGAACAAAAGAATTAAAAGATGGAACAATTAAGTTAAATGACGAAGGTATTAGTAAGATTACTAAGACATTCAAGGAAGACGCACCTGATGCAATTGATAAAATTCAGGAAACATTGAATAATGGAAAGAAGTATAATTCATTTAGCGGAATCGATAAGAATATGAGCGGAAACGTTAAATTTATTCTTAAGGTTCAGGAAATAAGCAATGATAAATAATGAGAGGCCAGGTGCATAATATGAAAAAATTTGGACAATTAGTTGTTAAAGCCAGATATGTGATTTTGATAATAAGTATTTTGTTATTAATACCTGCAGCTTTTGGCTATGTTAACACAAGAGTAAACTATGACTTATTGTATTACCTTCCGGATGGAATAGACACAATGACAGGTCAGGATATTATGTTAAATGATTTTGGCTCAGGAGCATTTGGTCTTGTGCTTGTTGATGGAATGGATGATGAAAATACAGCAAAATTAAAAAAAGAAATTGAAGGCGTAGATCACGTTAAGAATGTTCTTTGGTATGATAGTTTTGCAGACTTAAAAATTCCAAAGAGTATGTTACCAAAAGATGTTTACAATGCTTTTTAATAAAGATGGAAGTACAATTATGATGGTTATTTTTGATGACACAAGTTCAGGCGACGGAACAATGAGTGCCATTGAAAACATAAGAACATTAACAAAACATCAATGCAAGGTCAGTGGTATTTCGGCAGTAGTAACAGATACTAAGAGCCTTGTTGAAAGTGAAATGGCAATATATGTTATTATCGCAGTTATAATTTCAATAATAGTTCTTTCAATACTTATGGACTCATGGTTGATACCTTTGTTCTTTATGCTAAGTATAGGAATGGCTATTGTTTATAACCTGGGAAGTAACGTTGTTATGGGAGAAATCTCATACTTAACAAAAAGCTTTGGCAGCGGTACTTCAGCTTGCAGTTACAATGGACTATTCAATATTCTTATGGCACAGCTATGAGGAGCAGAAGAAAGTAATACCAAATGACAATAACAAGGCCATGGCAAATGCCATAACAGCCACAGTTTCATCAATTGTGGGAAGTTCAATTACAACAGTGGCAGGATTTATAGCTCTTTGCTTTATGACATTTACATTAGGACTTGATATGGGGGTTGTAATGGCAAAAGGTGTTGTATTTGGTGTAATTGCCTGTGTAACAGTATTGCCTGCAATGGTATTAATATTTGATAAAGCATTGGTGAAGACAAAACACAAACCATTAATACCTGATTTTAAGAAACTTCCTAAGTTTATTACAAAACATTATCCGGTATTTATAATCATATTCTTAGTATTGATTTTTCCCGCATTTTACGGTCAGAAAAATACTAATGTATATTATGATTTAACATTAAGCTTACCTGAAAGTCTTGAAAGTGTTAAAGCTCAGAACGTTATTTCTGAGGATTACAATTTAGGTTCAGCTAATATTGTATTAATCAGTTCAGATACACCTGATTACAAAGTATCTAAGTTATTAGATGACATTAAGGAGTTGACGGTGTTCAGACAGCTTTAGGCTTACAGACAGTATTAAACGGCTCAATACCTAATTCATTTATACCTGATGATTTGACTAAAGAGTTAAAGACGGATAAGTATGAAATGCTTATATTTATGTCAGAATACAAGACAGGATCAGATGAGGCAAATAACCAGTGCAACGAAATAGAAAAGATAATTAAGAATTATAGCAAAGATGGTATGCTTGTAGGTGAAGCAGCATGTACAAGAGACTTAATTAAGATAACAGATAAAGACTTTACGGTTGTTAACTCAGTTTCAATTGTTTTGGTATTTATTATCATTGCTTTAGTATTTAAATCTATTTCAATACCGATTGTTCTTGTAGCACTTATTGAATTTGCAATCTTTATTAATATGGGTATTCCATATTATACGGAGCAACCTTACCATTTATTGCATCAATTGTTATTGGTACAATCCAGTTAGGTGCAACAGTTGACTATGCAATTCTTATGACAAACAGATATAAGTCAGAAAGAAGTGCCGGACATGAAAAAGAAGAATGCAGCAACAAATGCACCTCAGGCAACAATGAAATCAATTATCATTAGTGCATGCACATTCTTTGGTGCAACATTTGGTGTAGGTGCATATTCAAATATTGACATGATCAGTTCATTGTGTATCTTAATGTCAAGAGGAGCATTTATCAGTATGTTCTGTGTAATATGTATCCTTCCTGCATTCTTTATAATTTTTGATAAGTTCATTATAAAAGGAAGTTATAAATTCCTTGAAAAATAAAAGATGCTTAAAATAAAACACAATTAAAATAACACTAAAAAGCCCCTTTTAACTTTAAAAAAGGGGCTTTTGTGATAGAATAACAGTATATTTTAAATAGATTGGGGTATGGAGCAAAATAAAGTTAGTATTTCCACAGTCATTGTATGGAACAGCAGAATCGAAGATATGGAAGAAACTTTGAAAGAAGCTGACAGATGTATGTGGAAAAAGATAAATATCATAAAATGACAGGAGGTGTTGTGCTATGAAGCAGATTATTATTGCAATCGGAAGAGAGTTTGGAAGCGGTGGACATCTTGTGGCTAAGAAATTGGCAGAACATTACAATATTCCATTATACAGCAAGGAACTGTTAGATGAAGTAGCTAAGGATGGAAGATATAGCAAGGAAGTTCTTGAAAGATTCGATGAGAAGCCAATGAACTTCGCTTTTATTCCTGTTCCTGCAGGGGAACAACTATTTCACTTGAACAGGACATAGCTATCAGACAGTTTAACTTTATTCGCAAGAAAGCTAATGAAGAAAAAAGAATCATTTGTTATAGTAGGTAGATGTGCAGAAGAAATCCTTTCAGATAATCCTAACATGATTAGTGCTTTTATCTTAGGCGATAAAGATACAAAGACTAAGAGAGTTATGGAAAGAGAAGGAGTTGACGAAAAGACAGCTCTTAATATGATGAAGAAGATGGATAAAATGCGTAAAGTTTATCACAACTTCTATTGCGAAAGCAAATGGGGTGATTCAAGAACATACGATATCTGTATAAAAATAGGCAAGGTTGATGTTGATACAGCAACAGATATGATTATAAAGTATATTGATTCAAGAGATAATTAAAATGAAAATAAATTTAAAAAGGAGACTTACATGGGAGAACTAACATTTAAAGGGCTAAAGGTTGACGAATTGGACCTTACAAACAAGATTGAAGGACAGGTAGAATTAGATATTTCACAGAGAGCATCATTTAATGTGAAGTATTCTAATGACAACCTTCATTGCATGGCTAATCTTACAATTGATATGATGGAGAAAACACATCCAATGGATTTCAATTTTAAGATTAGTGCTACAGCATTATTTGACTGTGAGGAAGGAATGGACAAGAAAGAAATTCATAAGAAAGCATATGATGAAATTTATCCACATGTGCGTGCACTTGTCATTACATTTATGGTTAATTCAGGACTTCCACCAATCGTTATTCCGAAGGTTAAGATGGATGAATCTAATATTAAGATAGAAGAAAATAAGAAGATTGAAGACAATAATTTGTACAGCTAGTATCAAAATAGAGTCAAAAAACCGTTTTCATCACTTTTTTGAAAATTAAAACATAATAAAAATTAAAAAACAAAATAAACTATACAAAATGCACAAATACAAAAAAACAAAGTCAAAAAGTAACTGAAAAGTGTACACTTTCAACAAAAAAACAAAAATATTTTTGTATTGTTGCAAAAAACGTTTTTAATTTTTAAACTATAAGAGTATTAGATTTTTAGGTAACATAATAATCTAAACCCTTTCAATTTTGTGGCACCTCAGATTGAGGTGCCATTCCTGTTTTTACGATTCAAATTCGTAATATTCCAAAATCTTAATATTTGAATCCACAAAGAATAAGTGTATAATGGCAACATAGATTAAGAAAAAGGATAAAGCTTAAGATGAAATACAGGAAAATTAAAAAGGAAATTTTATAGAAAGACCTAACAGATTTATGGCATATGTTAATGTGGAAGGTGAAGAGAATAACCCCAGATAGTACATGTAAAGAATACAGGAAGATGTAAAGAACTATTAGTGGATAATGCAACAGTATTTTTTGGAAGAATCAGATAATCCCAACAGAAAGACTAAGTATGACCTTGTAAAGGTAATAAAAACGGCATTCTTATAAACATGGATTCACAGGCACCTAATAAGGTGGTTAATGAGTGGCTTCTTAATAATGGTTTGTTTAAGAATACTGAATTGGTAAAGCCGGAGAAAACATTTGAGAAATCAAGATTTGACTTTTATGTTGAAGGCGATGGCAAGAAAGCCTGGATTGAGGTTAAAGGCGTAACTCTTGAAAAGACGGTGTGGCCATGTTTCCGGACGCTCCAAGCGATAGAGCAGTTAAACATATTGAACATCTTATAAAAGCCAAAAACATAGGATATGAGGCATATATTGTCTTTGTGATTCAGATGAAAGGGATTAAATATTTTACTCCAAACAGAGAAACACATGCCGAATTTTGTGACGCTTTGGTTAAAGCTAAAGAATCAGGTGTTAATATACTAGCATACGATTGTATTGTGACTCGAGATGAATTAAAAATAGACCAACCGGTAAAAATAAAGTTAAAAGAAAACGAGTAAAAGATTACTAAAAATTTACTTAAAACGCAGGAAAATATTACCAAAATAATGGACAAAAAATTGTTATAATTGTTTATAAAATAAAAGCGTGTAGACTGTTGACTAAAAAAGACTAATAGTGGTATTATATAGGGAAAATGGGGTTTAAAGAAAAGGCTAAAATTATTAATTTATAAATTTATTTAGAAGAGGTTAGATATTATGAAGAAGTTAATTTTAGTAACATCTCCACCAGCATGTGGAAAAACATTTGTAACAAAGAAATTAGCAAAGGCTATGCCTAACTGTGTTTATCTTGATAAGGATTCACTTATCGTATTATCAAAACAGATTTTTGTTGTAGCTAATCAGGAATACAACAGAAGCTCAGATTTCTTTGAAGAAAATATCAGAAACTATGAATACGATGCAATCATGGAAGTTGCAAGAGAAGCATTAGAATATAATGATACAGTATTCATTAACTCACCATTTACAAGAGAAGTTAGAACTCCAGGTTATATGGAGAATCTTAGACAGGATCTTTTAAAGATTGGTGCAGAATTAGTTGTAGTTTGGGTACAGTGTGATGTTGAAGTTTGCAGACAGAGAATGATAGCACGTAACTCAGACAGAGATACATGGAAACTTGAAAACTGGGATGAGTACATTAAGAAGATTAATTTCACAGTACCTGATGGAATTAAGAATTTATTCTTATTTAATAATTCATCTGATGAAGCTTTCAAGAAGTCATTAGACGAAGCAGTAAAATATTTTAAAAATTTAAAATAGTCTTTTAAGACAGTTTACTTTAAAAGAGAAGGGACGCCTAAGTTTCTTCTCTTTTGTGTTATAACAAAAAAGTAACAATTTGTTAAAATAAAGTCTATTGAAATATAAAAATAAGAGTAAAATAAAAAATATCAAACGAAGAGGAGTTTGATTAGCGTTTGGTTTTTGATATCCAAACTAAATAAATATGAAAAACAAATTTAAATCAAAAGGAGGGATTTCATTATGAACATAAGTAAGTTTACACAAAAATCTGTGGAAGCTATTCAGAACTGTGAGAAAGTTGCAGCTGAATATGGCAATCAGGAGATTGACCAGGAGCATTTAATCTACAGTCTTATTACATTAGACGACAGTCTGATTATTAAGTTAATTGAAAAGATGGAAATCCAGCCGGGCATTTTAGAAATAGGGTAGAAGATTATATAGCAAAAAAAAGCCTAAGGTGCAGGGTGGAAATCCATATGTAAGTCAGGCACTTTAATAATGCCTTGATTTATGCCGAAGATGAGGCTAAAAGAATGGGAGATGAATATGTATCAGTTGAACATATTTTCCTTTCATTAATAGACAGACCTAATAAAGAAGTGGCAGAACTATTTAGAGAGTATGGGATTAAGAGAGAAAGATTTCTTGGAGCGTTGGAGACTGTTAGAGGTAATGTGAAAGTTACATCTGATAATCCTGAAAGCACATATGATGCTTTGTCTAAGTATGGACAGGATTTGGTTGAAAGAGCAAGAAATCAGAAACTTGATCCGGTAATCGGACGTGATAGTGAAATTAGAAACGTAATCAGAATACTTTCCCGTAAAACAAAAAATAATCCGGTATTAATAGGTGAGCCTGGTGTTGGTAAAACAGCAGCAGTAGAAGGATTGGCACAGCGTATTGTACGTGGTGATGTTCCTGAAGGACTAAAGGACAAAAGATATTTGCCCTTGATTTGGGAGCTCTTGTCAGCGGGAGCCAAATACAGAGGTGAGTTTGAGGAGAGATTAAAGGCAGTTCTTGAAGATGTAAAGAACAGTGATGGAAACATTATATTGTTTATTGATGAACTTCATACAATTGTTGGTGCAGGAAAAACAGACGGAGCAATGGATGCAGGTAATATGTTAAAACCAATGCTTGCCAGAGGTGAACTTCACTGTATTGGTGCAACAACATTAGATGAATATAGACAATATATTGAAAAAGATAAGGCTTTGGAAAGAAGATTTCAGCCTGTAATGGTAAATGAACCTACTGTTGAAGATACAATTTCAATTTTAAGAGGTTTAAAAGAAAGATATGAAGTTTTCCACGGTGTAAAAAATCCAGGATGGGGCATTATTAAGTGCAGCAACACTTTCAGATAGATATATAACAGATAGATTTCTTCCGGATAAGGCTATTGACTTAGTTGATGAGGCATGCGCTTTAATTAAGACGGAAATGGACTCAATGCCTACTGAACTTGATGAACTTAGAAGAAAAGTAATGCAGTTAGAAATAGAAGAGGCAGCGCTTAAGAAAGAAACAGATAATTTAAGCAAAGAAAGATTAGCTGAACTTCAAAAAGAATTGGCAGAAATGCGTGATGAGTTTAATAACAAGAAAGCACAGTGGGAAAATGAAAAAGATTCTGTAACAAAATTACAGGATTTAAGAGAACAGGTTGAAAATGTTAAGAAGGACATTGAAAAAGCCCAGAGTGAATACAATCTTGAAAAGGCAGCAGAACTTCAGTATGGTAAGTTACCACAACTTCAGAAACAGTTAGAGGCTGAAGAAGCAGCAGTTAAGAATAAAGATTTATCATTGCTTAGGAAAGTGTAACAGATGAGGAAATAGCAAGAATAATATCAAGATGGACAGGAATTCCGGTAGCAAAACTTACGGAAACAGAAAGAGAAAAAAACACTTCATCTTGATCAGCAACTTCACAAACGTGTCATTGGACAGGATGAGGCAGTAACAAAGATTACTGAATCAATTATCAGGTCTAAGGCAGGCATAAAGGATCCAAGTAAACCTATCGGTTCTTTCCTATTCTTAGGACCTACAGGTGTTGGTAAGACTGAATTGGCAAAAAGCTTTGGCACAAAACTTATTTGATGATGAAAGTAATATGGTCAGAATTGATATGAGTGAGTATATGGAAAAATACAGTGTGTCAAGATTAATCGGAGCGCCTCCGGGATATGTTGGATACGATGAAGGCGGTCAGCTTACCGAGGCAGTAAGACGTAAACCTTATTCGGTTGTACTTTTTGATGAAGTTGAAAAGGCACATCCGGATGTATTTAACGTACTGTTACAGGTACTTGACGATGGTCGTATTACAGACTCACAGGGTAGAACAGTAGACTTTAAGAACACAATTTTGATTATGACTTCAAATATTGGTTCATCATATCTGCTAGAAGGAATTGATGACAATGGCAACATTAAGCAGGAAAATCAGGACCTTGTAATGAATGATTTAAGAAATCATTTCAGACCAGAATTTTTAAACAGACTTGATGAAATTATTATGTTTAAGCCTTTAACAAGGGATAACATTGGCGGAATTGTAGATCTTGTAATTGACAGTGTTAACGAAAGATTAAAGGATAGAGAGTTACAGATTAAACTTACTGATGCAGCAAAACTTATGTTGCAGATAACGGATATGATCCGGTTTATGGTGCAAGACCATTAAAGAGATATTTGCAGAAGAATGTTGAAACATTGGCTGCAAGAGTTATTCTTGAAGGTAAGGTTAGTATGGGAGATACAATAACTTTTGATGTTGTTGACGGAAAGCTGGCAGTTGTTTAAAGAGAAATGATTAAATTTAATTACACGGATTGCTTTGTGCTTTGCACTCCCGCAATCCGTGTAATTAAAATAATATATTTTCATATAATGATTAATAAAAAGATTGTGTGAAGAGTATTGAAAAGAATATTAAATAAAAAAATTTTAGTTGGAATATTATTAATAGGAATGTTAATAATAGGAATGGCATTTATTTACGGCAACTATAGGAACAGTGAAGTTGTTCTTACTAATCTAAATATTACAAATGTAAAGGATGCCATACCTAAGGTGGCTTTGACTTTTTGATGACGGTCCCAGTAGCGTTTATACAAAAATATTGCTTGACGGACTTAAGGAGAGAAAGGTAAAAAGCCACCTTTTTCTTGTGGGAGAGAACGTGGAAAATAACAAAAGCTGACAAAAAAAAGAATTTCAAAAGAAGGTCATCTTATCGGAAATCATACATATTCACACGCAGACCTTGCAAGGACTAATTACAATAAGGCATCGGTTGAAATTAATAAGACTAATGAGATTATAACAAGTATTACAGGAACTTCTCCAAAGTATATAAGACCGCCTTACGGAGATGTGAACAAGAAACTTGTAGAAAATACAGGAATGAGGGTGGTTCTTTGGAATGGTGACCCGGAAGACTGGAAGGACCAGAATGCAGACATTGTCGTTAACAGAATTATAAGCCATGTAAGACCAGGGAGACATTATATTGCTTCACGATATTTTTAAAAGTTCAGTTGAGGCAGCCTTAAAGACTGTAGATATTTTGCAGGATAAGGGATATCAGTTTGTTACTGTGGATAAATTAAATAACAGTACAATAAAATAAAAGTTGAAAAAATAGATTTAACAAATAAATGTAATTGAGAAAAAAGTTATGGATAATGATATACTTGTCAGAACTTGTGTGAAAAATTAGAAAAGTAGGAGAATTAAAAGAATGAATTTATTAAAACATTATTTTATGATGTTTTTTGTTTCTATGGTTCCCATTGTAGAACTTAGAGGAGCAATACCAATTTCTCAGGGCTTTGGCTTGCCATTGTTACAATCATATATTATTTGTGTAATTGGAAACATGCTTCCTGTACCGGTAATATTCTTTTTTCGCAAGAAAGGTACTTATTTGGGAAAGGATAAAAGTTTATTGAGGATTCTTTACATGGTGCCTTGACAAAGGTGAACGTGGAGGCGAGAAGCTTAAAGAAAAGGCAGGCAAAGGCTTATATGTAGCTTTATTATTATTTGTTGGTATTCCACTTCCGGGCACAGGCGCATGGACCGGAACATTGGCTGCAAGCTTTTTGGATATGGACTTTAAGAAGAGCGTTATTGCATGTATGTGTGGAGTATTGTTAGCCGGCGTTATAATGGGCGTTGGAAGCGTGGCAGGCGTTTCATTCTTTAAGGCATTGTTTTAAAGAATGAAAACAATTATGGAATTTTTATTATAAAAATGAAAGAGAACATAGGATGAGTAATACAAAAAACAAGAATTATTATGGATTTAAACAGAATAAACAGGAAAATCCTTATGGACGTTATACACCGGGTACAGTTGGCAAGATTGCCATTGCAGTAACAGTACCTTCAGCTATAATTGCTTTTGTGTCAGTAATGGTTGCACTTTTTGACACCTATGATTCAGGCACTTATGGTTACATTGATAACATTTATTATATCTTTTGTGGGAAGTGTAATTCTTGCAATAGATATAGTAATATTCAATAGAAAACAGAGCAAAAAAGTGGCACATCAGATCAGCCTAAGCAGTTAGACATAATGAGAATCATGCATTTGATAGTTGGCATTGGTGTGGGAATTATTATCGGATATTTAATCTGGGGAAACAAATAAAGAAGTTGAATATGGACAATGAAATAAAGGAGACAGACATGAATAATCTACCAAAAGATCCTGTAATGCTTCTAAGTGTAGTAAATACCAATCTTCATGATTTCTACAGTAACTTAGATGAATTTTGCAAAAGCAAAAGACGCAGATAAACAGGAAATAATAGAGAAGTTAAAAATGATTGAGTATACATATGATGAAGAAAAAAAAATCAGTTTGTGTAGAGAATAAATGAATTAAAAAATCCTTGCAGATTCAGAAAATGAAACTGCAGGGATTTTTTGTTGCTATTATCAAAATAAAAATATCTAATCTATCTTTTATCAAGTGGCACATAAAACTGCCTTTTTTGCAACGTTCTTATATGCAGGACGTATGATTTTGCCGGCATTGATTAATTCTTCAATACGGTGTGCACACCAGCCGGCCATTCTGGCGGAAGCAAACATTGGAGTGTAAAGTCCGTCAGGAAGTCCAAGCATTGAATAAACGAAACCGCTATAGAAGTCAACGTTTGCCCCAACACTTTTCTGTCTCTTGTGAGCTTTTGAGATCACTTCAGGAGCAAGTCTTTCAACATTCTGGTATAATGCAAATTCATCAAGACGATTCTTTTCAGCAGCAAGGTCTTTTGTGAAAGCTTTAAGAAGCTTTGCACGAGGATCGGAAATGGCATAAACTGCATGACCAATACCATAAATTAAACCTGACTGATCAAAAAATACGCTTCTCAAGAAGAGCATTTAAATAATTCTTAATTTCGTCATCATCATTCCAGTCATTGATTGTTTCCTTCATATGATCAAACATATGCTTAACTTTAATATTAGCACCACCATGTTTAGGTCCTTTTAATGAACAAAGGGCAGCTGCAATAGCCGAATAAGTATCTGTTCCTGAAGATGAAACAACATGGTCTGTGAAAGTTGAGTTATTACCACCACCATGTTCAGCGTGAAGAACAAGAGCTAAGTCAAGGATTTTGGCTTCAAGTTCTGTATAAGAGCTGTCAGGACGTAAAAGTCTTAAAATGTTTTCGGCAGTTGACAGGTTAACATCAGGATTAATAATATATAAATTATCACCATGATGATAGTGTCTGTGAGCCTGATATCCGTAAACGGATATAAGTGGAACTCTGGCAATAAGGCTTAAGCTCTGTCTTAAAACATTAGGAATTGAAGTGTCATCAGGATTTTCATCCCATGAATAAAGTGAGAGAACACTTCTTGCAAGAAGGTTCATCATATCTCTACTTGTAGCTTTCATAATAATATCACGGACAAAACTTGGTGGAAGAGTTCTATATTCGGCAAGAACTTTGTTGAAATTAGCAAGTCTCTTTTCAGATGGAAGTTCGCCGAAGAGAAGAAGATAAGTAACCTCTTCAAAACCAAAACGATTCTCTTTTAAGAAACCATGAACAATATCTTCTACATCAATACCTCTATAAAAAAAGCTTTCCTTCAACGGGAACAACTTTACCGTCAATAGTTTCATATGAATGAACATCACCGATTTCAGTTAAACCGGTAAGAACACCCTTACCTGTATTTCTATCACGAAGACCACGCTTAACATCAAATTTATCGTAGAGATTCGGATCAATACATGAATTATTAATACATCTGTCTGCATATTTATTAATCTGAACTGTAAGTGGATCGTCGAACTGTTCTTCTTTTCATTTAATAACATAAGAAAACCTCCCTTTTATGAGTGTAAAGTCTACCACATAACTTAATTTTCTACAATAAAACCATATCTAAACATAATAAAATAAAGTAAATAGTATATTTTGTTAAGACGAAACATTAAAATATTAGGCAAATAATAATGTGAATGTTTTTTTAAAATTAATGCATAAATATTTGCAATGAGCATATTTGATAGGATGATATTAACAATAATCTGTACTATATATCTATAGCAGTAAGGCTACTTAGTGCTAATTATTTAGAATTTAATTTTATCTATTATACAAAATAAATGTGAAATGTGGTAGAATAAAAGCCAAATATGTTGTTATAAGACAGTTAATAGAGGTTTAATAGATATAATGGATATTTTTGATTACGCAAGAAGTGTTAACAGTGAGAAGGAATCGCCGTTAGCAAGCAGATTAAGACCTAAAACTTTAGACCAGGTTGTAGGACAGGAACATATAATAGGAAAAGACAAATTACTATATAGAGCAATAAAAGCAGACAAAATTAGTTCAATTATTTTTTACGGCCCTCCGGGAACGGGAAAGACTACATTGGCTAAGGTTATTGCCAATACTACAAGTGCAGATTTATGCAGTTAAATGCAACTGTGGCAGGAAAGAAAGACATGGAAGACGTGGTTGCAAAGGCTAAACAGAATATGGCAATGAGTGGTAGGAAGACTATTCTTTTTGTAGATGAAATTCATCGCTTTAATAAGGGACAACAGGACTATCTTCTTCCTTTTGTTGAAGACGGAACGGTTGTACTTATTGGGGCAACAACAGAGAATCCATATTTTGAAGTTAACTCAGCTTTAATATCAAGGTCAATTGTTTTTGAATTACATCCTTTAAGTGTGGAAAACATTAAGACACTTATACTAAGGGCAGTAAATGACAAAACTGACGGAATGGGAATTTATAACGGAGTAATCGATGATGATGCGGTTATGTTTTTGGCAGAGATTTCAAATGGGGATGCAAGAGCAGCTTTAAATGCATTAGAGCTTGGTATTTTGACTACAGATCCGGCACAGGATGGCAAGATACATATTACATTGGAAGTAGCACAGCAATGTGTTCAGAAAGAGCATTAAAATATGACAAGTCAGGAGATAATCATTACGATACAATTTCGGCATTTATCAAAAAGTATGAGAGGTTCTGATCCTGATGCAGCAGTTTATTATTTATCAAGAATGCTTTATGCAGGGGAAAGCGTTGACTTTATATCAAGAAGAATTTTGATTTGTGCGGCAGAAGATGTTGGCATGGCAAATCCACAGGCGTTAGTTGTTGCCAATGCAGCAGCCCAGGCAGTTCATCAGGTTGGTATGCCTGAAGCCCAGATAATATTGTCGGAGGCAGTTATTTATGTGGCTTCATCGCCAAAGAGCAACTCATCCTGCAATGCAATTTTTGCAGCAAATGAAGTGGTAAGAAGTACTGTTACAGCAAAGGTTCCGGCACATTTACAGGATGCACATTATAAAGGCTCAGCCAAGCTTGGTCACGGAATCGGATACAAGTACGCACACGATTATCCAAATCATTATGTGAGACAACAATATCTTCCTGACGGTTTGGAAGATAGCAGGTTCTATGAACCGGGAGATTTAGGATACAGAAGTAGAAGTTAAGAATTACTTTAAAAGATAAAGGAAGATTAGTATAAAATATCCAAATCCGGATTAAAAGGATTGTGAACTGCTTTGCATTTCCATAATCCTAAGAGAGTTAAAATCAGAGGTGAAATAATTGAAGACTTTAATTGACAAGTTAGCAGCAGGAGTTTCAACATATGAAATGCCTGATGCGGAAGTTTTAGAAAACAGAATAGCCGTAGAGCTGGAAACAGGGGATTACAAACGGGGAGAATTAAACATAAAAAGCAAAAACAATCTTCCTATAAAAGGAGTTGTATTTTCTACTGATAATCATATAACTTTCGATAACAATCAGTTTAACGGCATTAACAATGTGATTAGATATAGCGTAAGCAGTAAGAATCTGGAGCAGGGACAGATCTGCAACGGAACAATAAGCATGGTTACAACTGCAGGGGTTTTGACATTCCTTTTGCAATAACAATAAAGAAAAGAGAGCTGGAATCAACAATAGGAATGATTGGAGGTTTTAATGACTTCTTAAGACTTATTAATGAAAGTTATGACGAGGCATTAATATTATTCCTTTCAAAAGAATTTAAGGAGTTTTTCCTAAAAAACGATAGTTTCGGCTCTACATTGTATGACATGGTGCTTCATAACAGTAACCGTGGAATTGCAATGGAAGAGTTTCTTGTGGGAATGGGACTAAAAAGAGAGTTGCCATTAGTACAAAGGAGAATTATAGAGAATATTCCAACATTAAAGAGAATTATGCAGACACGATTAATCTTGAAAGAAGTTGTCTTGGATATGCGGAAATAAATGTTACAGTTGAAGGTGATTTCCTTTATAACTGCAAGTCACAGGTTAAGGGCGATGATTTTAATGGCAAAGTTGCAGAATATGAGTTTTATATTAATGCAGCCAGACTTCACGGAGGAAGCAACCACGGCAGATTAATTTTTGAGACAACTAACGAAACAATTGTTTACGACATTGTAATAGTAAATGAAAAAGACGAAATTAACGATTACATAGAAGAAAAAGAAGAACAACATAGGTCTTATAAAGAACTATCTTGATTTTAGAACCGGTGTTATTGATGGTAAAAATGGATTAATGAAATGTCAAAAATGGCACAGGAACGACTGGAAAAGAACAGAAGACGACCTTGTTGGTATTTTGGTTAAGGCTCAGGTGGCAATTGCCGAAAATAATACAGAGGAAGCTACATCATATCTTGACAGGGCATCTAAGCAGATGGCAATAAAGGACAAAAATAATGTAGAAGAATACTGTTACTATCTGTACTTAAAAACATTACATAAAAACAATCCTAATCATACTAACGAAATAAAGGCAGAAATCAAGAAATACTTTGAAAGTGGTCATGACACATGGCAGTTATTGTGGCTTTTATTTTACATGGATGAAAGATATGACGAAAATCCGAGCTTAAAATATACAATGATTAAGCGAATGTTTGGAGAAGGATGTTTCAGTCCGGTTATGTATTTTGAGGCGGCAAATATTTTAATTAATCAGCCTGAACTTTTAAGAATCCTTAACAGTTTTGAAATTCAGGTATTAAACTTTGCGGCAAAATACAAAATCGTGACGAAAGACCTTGCCAAGCAGACAGCAGAGCTCATGATTAAGGACAAGGCATATAATGAAGGATACTTTAACATACTTGCAAGATTTTATGAGCAGACTAAGGAAGAAGAGGTTCTTACATGTATATGTACAATGATTATTAATGGCAATAAGTTGGACCACAGCTATTCCAAGTGGCTTACAGAAGGTGTCAGGGAAGAACTTAGAATTACTAATTTGTATGAATATTATATTTATACAATTAATACTTCTAATTATAAGCCATTGGAGAAGTCAGCATATAAGTATTTTTCTTACGGAACAGATACTTTGATGTATAACAAAGATTATTTCTACGCAAATCTGTTAACTAACATTAGTATGTTAGAGGATGAATATTTAAAATTCCGTGACGGCGTGGAAAATATGCAACAGAACAATTACTTAAAGGCAACAACAATGACCATTTAAGACTAATTTACTCTAAGTTAATAACAGATGATTTCCTTGTAGGTAATATGCAGCAGGCAATGCCACAGGTTCTTAATACTTACAAGATAACAGTAAAAATGAAAAAATAAAAACAGTTGTTGTACGTCATAAAGAAACAGAAAACATTATTACATCAGCTGTGAATAACGGAGTGGCTTACGTAAGATTATATACAAAGAATCCTGTTATTTTATTTATGGATAACAAGGGCAGATTTATTTGGGAGTCTGACTATCAGATAAAACATTTAAAAATCGAAGCTCAATTACAAAAAAAAAGGAAGCAGTAATCTTACTAAGCTTGTGGAAACAGAAAAGATTCTTGAACATCCTAATATGTACAAAGGTAAGGTTCAGGAATTAAAGGAAACAGTGGAAATTCCTGAATTATCAAAGCAATATCGTGATTCACTAAAGGAATTTATTGTGGATTATTATTACAAAGGCTACGATTTGGGGAGAAATGGATATTTATATTATGCAGTTTAATCTGGCAGAGTTATCCAAAGTTTCCCGAAAGAAGATAATGGAGATTTTAATAGAAAGAAATCTTATGGAAATGGTTTATCCACATATTGCCAAGTATGGTTATGAAAGCATAAAGGTAAGCCTGCTTGAAAAACTTTGTGTGGAATTGGTTAAAGAGCCTGAGTTTGACAAAAACGAAATTCTTATAGAGATGTGTGCCGAATCTTTCAGAAATGGTTGCAGGGATGAGAATGTTCTTAAGTTCTTAGGCAAGTATTATGATTCAGGTTCCCTTGAATTATATCAGATGTTTTTGGCGGTTCAGTCAAGAAATATTAATGATAATACATTGGCTGAAAAGTTGTTGGTACAGCTTATTTTTTGAAGGCAGTGTTGATAAGTCTATTTATGAAATATATGAAGAATACATTAAGGGACCAACATCTTCAGTTATAAGAAGGGCATTTTACACATATGTTTCTTATAATTATTTTATTAAAAAGTTCAATGTCCTGAAAGAGTATGGGAAATAGTCGAACAGGAATTGGAAAACGGATTTGATGTAACATTAATTACAAAAATCGCTTTTGTGGAAGTAATGTCACAGAAAGATAAGCTTACTGAAAATCAAATTAAAATAACAAAGAACTTAATTGATACTTTAGTTAAGAGCAATGTTAATTTTGAATTTTATAAGAAGTTTAATAAATGGTACAAGATTCCGTTTAATCTTTTAGATAAGACAATTATAGATTTTAGAACTAATCCGAAACATAGAGTTGATATTACTTATGAGATTAAAAATCAGGAAGGAAAAACCGGAAAAGTTACAGAAGAAATGGGAAGCATTTATCCGGGAATTTTCTCAAAAGAAGTAATAATGTTCTACGGTGAGGAAATAGATTACAGTATAAAGGAGTATTCTAATGAATATCCGGAAGGCAAGGTTGTTGATAATTATTCAGTGAGAATATCAGAGAAGAATGCTTACAACGACGAAAGCCGTTTTGGAATAATTAACAGTATGATGATTTGCAAGGCTTTAGGCGAGGATGATGCAGCAAGAGATATGATGCAGACTTACGAACTTTGCAAGGAAGCAGGAAGAAAATTATTCAGATTATTGTAATCAGGGCAGACAATATAGGAGGATGAAACTTTGGGAAAAAGGAATAATATTGGGAATCGATTTTTCCATAGACTTTACGCAAATGGCTGTGTTGGATGATGAAATTAATCCAAGATCCATTAGTATAGGAACAGAAGATAATTTTTGATACCGTCTGTTGTATGTTATAACAGCGAATTAAATGAATGGTCAGCAGGTGACGAGGCTGTTAACAAAAGCAGATTAAATAATAGCACTGAATATAGAAAATTGCCGGAGATTTTAAAGCAGAACTATGGGGAAGATTTAACAAAACAGATTATTACAACGTATATGTCATATCTGCTAAAGGTTGCAGTAAATTACAGCAATGGCAAATTAATCAAAAATGTTCTTGTAACTTTAAATGAAGTTACACCGAAATGATTGAATTGATTACAACCTCTTTTACTAATTTAGGTTACAATGCAAATGATATTAAGATAATAAGTCATTCAGAAAGTTTTGTATATTATGTTTTAAATCAGGGAAAAGATATTTGGATTAATCAGGTTTACTTCCTTAATTTTGACAGAAATGATTTTTCCTGCAGAAAGCTTAATGTTATAAAAGGCAAGCAGGTTCATGTGGCAGATGTTACAGTTGAAGACTTAAATGACAGGATGACATATGATTCGGTAAAGAATAACATGGATATGGCAGATGAAATTGTGGCAGATTATATGGAAGACCAGCTTAAGAAAAATGTTGTATCAGGTGTGTTTTTGTCAGGTGAAGGTTTTTATGCAGAAGGCTGGGCGAAAACTTTACAGACTATATGCAGAAACAGAAGAGTTTTAAGGGAAATAACTTAATTGTAAAAGGTGCAGTTTATGCGGCAAAAGAGTTCTTTATATGAAAACCCTTAAGGATTACATTATTTCATGTAAGGGCAGAACAAGAGTAAGAGTTACAATGTCTGTTAAACACAAAGAAAGAGACAGTATGGTAACATTGTCAGATATTGGTGATTATTGGTATCAGGTAAAATCAAAAACAGAATGTATAATGGAAGAACCTACAGAAGCTGTTTTTGAAATTCATAATATTATGAAACATACAACAGAAGAGTTTAGAATTGATTTGACGGAATTTCCAAAAAGGCCACCGAAAACAACAAGAATCAGTGTTGATTTTAAATATTTAACAGAAAACAAATTCAGATTACAATTACGGATTTAGGTTTTGGAGAGTTCTTTAAATCATCAGGGAATGTCAGTTACAAAGGAAATAGAGATTGGCTAAAGGAGTAAATGAATATGAATGACATAACATTATGTACAATGCATACGGAAAAAAGCCTTATTATATTAAAGAAATTAACAAGAATATATATTCTATAGAAGAATTAAGTTATTACTTATTTAATTACCTTTATTTAATTGATGACCAGTTTTTCAGTGAAGGCTTAATTGATTATATTGAAAACGAACTTAAGCAACCTCACATTGCATCAGGTATTAGACAGATTAATGCCAACAAAGGGAGCTTTGGGGAGAAAAGATTTCTTTTCTTATAAAAACGCCGGTTACTATACTGAGCGTGAAGCAGAAAAATTAGAAAACCATCTTGTTATGCTTAGTTCAAAAACAGCAGCAGAAAGAATTAAGGCTAAGGCAGATATTTTGATGGAAACAGACAAGTATAATATGGCAATTAATTACTATAATAGTATTTTAAAAATAAGTCCATTAATACTGATTTGCCTGAAAAGATTTTATGGTGATGTTTATAACAATCTTGGTGTGGCTTACGCAAGATTGTTTGAATACGA
>VOFH01002041.1_pt1 | contig 73152 bp, 120 predicted proteins | sample 5384091 | NCBI WGS metagenome assembly VOFH01 (sample SAMN12384727, study PRJNA508395) | human gut metagenome | isolation source: healthy gut G | host: Homo sapiens | reverse complement strand
ATTAAGGCGGTACTAAAAGAATTTGAGGGAAAATATGCGAGACTCAAACTGGATGAAAATGCAATTTCAATCAATGATTTGTTCTTTGATTTTGGTCACTATCTGCTGAATGGGAAAAATGAACTGTAAAGGTCTTACAATGAAATATCTGTTTGTGGATGAATTTCAGGGATACGGATGCTACGCAGATCCGGACATTTGCACGCCTGGTGCGGACGATTCATGCAAATCTATTTGTTGTAGGAGATGTAAAGCAGAGTATTTATTCATTTAAAGGTGCGACGGATGAGGCATTTGAAATTTTGAGGAAGAAATGCATGGCAGCCTGCATTCCTACCAGTCTTCGGAATAATTATCGTACTTGTGCCAATATCATGAAAAAGTAATGGAACAGTATTTTTTTGCCTGGTCGAAGCAGGGACTTCTGCAGTATGAGGAGTCGGTAAGACCGTTCAACACCCGGACAGGTACAGTAGAAATGGAATATGGGAAAATAGAAGTTCCTGGCCTGCCCAGACGATGCGCCATATCAATGAGGCATTGGATGATTTGGAGACGGATATCCGTTCCGGTAAGAAAAAAGTGACTGATAAAAACGAAGGTAGCTGTGCTGGTCCGGGGAAATCAGAAGGCGGCGGAAATTGCAGCTTTATGCCGGAAGAATGGAAAAACCGTTGTTTTGAATTCGATCGTCCCTTTTTTTCACAGGCAGTGAGAGATTTTTTTATGCACTGATCAGTTCTTATATTTTTTGCAGAACGACCTATTTATACATATAATTATCTGATGACACCATATGCAGCTTATGACGGAGTGATTTCTGTATCTGAGATGGAACGGATTAAAATGAATGGTGGAATTGACAGAGTATTTATCTGGATTTCTTTCCCAGACAAAATGGCATGAATATCAGAGGAAATTCCGGCTTAAACCGGTAGTAGCGGTTATTAAGATATCGTGGAAAACAGCGATGTGATAGAAAATTTTATTGGTATGGACAAGGTGAAATTATATGGAAATGAATGGAGTGAAGCGAAGAAAACAGGCAGGCGCTGATTGATGCTAAAATGTACCAAAAGAACCTGGATAAACTGCTGGAAATGATCCAGCAGAGAATGGATGGAGAGTTTGCAACGCTGTATGATCTATATATTTACCTGACGCTGATGATCGCTACGAACCGGGATGAAATGGAGCCGGACATAGAGATGGAAGATGATTACACCAGTGTATATATTATGACGGTTCATAAATCAAAAGGCCTTGAATATGACACGGTAATTCTGCCGGCAATGAGTCATCCGCTGGCTTCCAGGGAAAGAACATCAATTCTTTTAGGGAAAGATAAAGTGGCCTGGGCATTTGAACCGGGGAAAAGTAATCAGATGAAAAGCCGCTGGTATGAAGAGCTGCAAAAGAGATGGTACGAAGAGGCTTTGGCAGAGGAAACCCGGATGCTATATGTTGCCATGACGCGGGCAGTAAAACCGGTTGATTTTGCTGGTAAATGATAGACAGACCTATGAAAGCTGGTCGTCTTTGATTGGAAAGGTGGGGCTGATCAATGAGTAATCGGGTATATACGTATACGAAGGTTTCAGAATTAAAAATGCCCCGTATTTTAAAGAAATTGCACCATTGCCGCAGCTGACTCTGTCCAGGAGATGGCGGTTAATATGGCTTATGATATGAAGATATTCAAGGGCAATATCATGGGCTTTTTAAATTTTCCCAGAGGCTTTTTCCTGGATGGAATACGAGCGGGCAAAGGTTTGTATATGTGACGGCTTTAAATCGTTTCTTGCGGGATAAGATAGCGGCAACACATGACAGGGCGGAAAGAGACTGGCTGTTCGGATGTAAAAAAATCTGTATGCAGCGATTCAAAATATCATCCGTCTCGAGGAAGCACGCGTCCGTCCTGAGAATATGGAGGCTTCTGATCGGGATCTTTTCCTTGTTTTTAGAAATGTGGAAATATCTGGAACAGCTGGATGGCAGTATCGTTGATTTCCGGAAACGACTGCATGAACTGGAACAGACGGATAATTTTGAGCGGGAGGTAAACCACGTATTCCGCTTTCATGGAAATAAAGTGATTGTATGGAATGGATTCCAGTTTCTGACACCGATACAGAAGTTTATATATAATTGCTTTGTGAGATCTGGATACAGTATTTATGCCTTGATACAGGATGAGGAAAAATATCCGTATGCGAATGAAATCTGAGACACCTTTATAGCGAAAACAACGGTTTTCCGTCCTGTGAAAACTGGATCCGTTTTGAAGATTCTACATTCTAAAAACCCGCTGGGAGAAATATTTGAAACTGGGGAAAAGACAAGTGCGCCGAATGTGAAAAAATAATCAAATATAGCAATCCGATCGAATTTGTGGAGGACATCTCCAGGATTCAGGAAGAGGGATTCCGCTTATATAGTGCGGATGATTATACAGCCAATTATATGCTAAGGGATTATTTTCCGGAACGCTATGAGGTCAGAAATTTATTGTCATATCCGATAGGACAGTTTGTATATATGCTGCATAAAATGTGGGATGAAAATCTGCAATGTATCACACTCACTGCGGATGGCTTAAGAAAATGCTTCGCATCCGGCTGGCTTTCGGTGCATGGAAAAAGCAGTATAAAATATACGGATGATTTAGAACGTATATTGCCGTATTTTGAACATTGTTATACACTGGAAGAATGGAATGAACGGCTGAATTGTTTTTCTGACGTCTATGATAATGCATATGATGTTTTTTCGCAGACAGAAGAAGAGAGACGGATTTGAAAAGAGAAAACAAAGGGCACTGGCGAACCCGTTATCTCATTTTGGACCATTTTCAATTGGAGAGGAGCGGATTAGCGAAGTGATTGATCTTATCGGTCAGTTGATCCGCATGGCAAAGAAATTATTTGCTTCGAATGAACCTGTTTCGATTCAGCAGCATATGAGTAAGCTGGATGCAATGCTGTATTTCCGGATGGAATGCCGCAGGAGCTGTACCGTGAGGAGAAAGAAAAAATAGAGCAAATCTTCAAAGCGCTTGAAAACGAACAAGTAAAAGATTTTTTGTGTTATCCGGGTGATCTGGCAGCTGCGCTTCTTTTCTTTTATGAGTGGAAATATGGAAGATGAAACAGAAGGCCATCATGGACTTAAAACATTGGTTTTTAATATTTTCCAGATTGAATCGGCCTCTGTTTTGGCGAAGGAAAAGTACATATCTGCCTGGCAGACATTACAAAAACTGCCAGGAGCAGCCGGGCGCTATAACTGGCCGCTGGATGAAACTATTTTACAGAAAATAGCTGCAAAAACAGCAGGAACTTGCGTTTCGGACTGGCTGGAAAATAACCGGCTGACAGCGCTGGCGAATCGTTATTATGTCTATAATGCCTTGAAAAATAGAAAAGTGGAAATTTCATGGATTTACCAGCAGGGAGAGAAACGCTTTTCCCCGTCGCCTTATATTACACTTTTGAATCAATTGTCGGATGCTAAAATTCAAGATTCAACGCTCAGAAATCTGGATTTGCAGTATGTGAACAGAGTGATGGTTCATAAACGCCTGGATAAGACGTATTCGATCAAGGAAAATAAAAAACTGGCATTTGTATGAGGATGAATTAGAATATGCCTTATGTCCTATGCGCTATGTATACAGTTGTGTGTTGGGAGAAAATTTTGCATATATGAATGAATATCAGCAAAATAGGGCAATTGTCCGGCTGATTCAGGTATTAAATACATTGCTGAAAGGCAGATATTCGATGGAGCAGATAGCAGAGCAGGTGTTCGAATTGTTTCCTTATATCCGAAAGCAGAAAACGGCAGATGCTGGATGATGCGATATGCTGGAATTGGCCGGAGGGGAAAGAAAGCTTTTACGGAGGCTGGCAGTTATCAATATACAGATGAACGTCTGAAGCTTGTATTTTTGGATAATAAAAACCGTGCTTATGCAGAAAAATGGCATCCATGCTTATGAGCCAGTCGGGAGGAACAGGGATTTATCCGGACAGAACAGGTGGGGAGATTCCAAAAACTGCGAATTTTGTCCGCATGTCAGGTATTGTCCGGATGCAATGTTTGGAATTGACTATAAGGGTGATAGTGAATGATAGAGAGAACGTTTTGGGAAGAGGTTCGAAGCCATTGGATTTTGGAAATACCGCCACAGATTTCGGACCTAAAGACATCTTCAGGTGGTGAGATTGATCCGAGTCTTCTCGAGGATCCGTGGGGGCAGGAAGGAATTCCCTTTGATATGGTTGATTATGATGACGCAATGGAGGCAGCCCTGGCAGGGGAAGATTATCAGGCGCCAAAAGGGCGGGGATATATGCCTAAAGCAGCATCCGGAAAGGGATTTCATCCGGTACCGCAATCGGCATCACAGCCGTCAGCCCGGGCAGGTAAGCCGCCGGAAAAACGAAAAAGCCTAAGCTTGACAGTATAGAGTTTGAAGAACGGATGGAGCACCGGACACTCACAGATTATATCGAAGCAGGAAAATTGCTTTTAAAATGTGAATTACCTGAAAAGATGGAAAAATTGGGACAAGAATTGGTAGAGCGAATGTCTGTATTGCAGACGAATATCAGGCAATTTGAAAAAAAGTGTATCAGCCGGATATGTCCCAATTTTATGACTGCTATATTCCGGATGCACTGCAGATGGCAGCTTCATACTTGGAATACGTTGACGCTGAAATTGATGAGGCTATAATAAAAGAAACACAGAAAGAAGCTGCAGCTGCGATGGGACGATTGATAGGGGCTGTGAACGAGGAAATAGAAGAAATCTATCGGTATGCAAAGATTGAGATTCATGCACAGGCGAGAGCCTTAGAGAGCATGATGAACCAGGATGGATATGTAGATCCGGATTTTAAAATCAGGTGACGGGGAGGACGATTGAATGAGTGAGGCAAATGATACAACAAATAGGATGACAAAAACAGGAGAGGGAAAAGCGCCGACGCTCACCTTGAATCCAGATGAGGTAAAGTATGATATGTCATTTATGGAGCCTTCTTTAGCGGACAAGCCGCTTCCCGAGGAAGAAAAAACAGCCGCGGCGGGGGCGGTCGATGAGTCGATGCTGTCTGAGGATGAGAAGAAGCAGGTGGAGGCGTTTGTAAAGCAGATTGATATCTCAAATGTAAAACTGGTCAATTCGTATGGTGCCAGTGCACAGAAGGGAATTTCTGGTTTTTCAGTTTCCATTACCAAGAACGTAAAAACGAAAGATTTTGGCGACATTGGAGACAGCTTGCGGGAACTCGAGACGGCCATCAAGAGCACCACGACTCCGGAGAAAAAGGGGTTATTGGGTCTGTTCAAAAAGGGAAACAGAAAGTAGCATCCTTGATTGCTAATTATGAAAGCGCAGAAACCAATATCAAAAAATAGAAAAAGATCTGCAGAAGCATCAGATGGCATTGACGAAAGATGTTTTTGTATTTGATCAAATGTATGACATGAACCTTGATTTTTACAAGGAATTGACTATGTATATTATCGCAGGCAAGAAGGCACTTGGACAGGCAAAGTCTACAAAGCTGGTGGAATTGCAGAATAAGGCAGACACAACGAAGGATCAGCTGGATGTGCAAATTTATAGAGATTATGCAGATACCTGCGCCCGGTTTGAGAAAAAAGACTTGCGGATCTGGAAATGACGAGGCTTCTTTCGATTCAGATGGCTCCACAGATCCGTCTGCTGCAGAATGCGGATCAGGAAGTGGTGGATAAGCTCCGCCCGATATCCTGAATACAATTCCGGCATGGAGAAACCAGATGGTTCTGGCGCTGGGAATTGAGCATACGACCAGGGCATTAAATGCGCAGAATGCATTGGATGAAATGACAAATGGATTGTTTAGAAAAATGCGGAGACGCTGAAACAAGGGGCGATCGATGCGGCATTGGCGTCTGAGCGCAGCATTGTAGATGTGGAGACGCTGAAAAAGATCAATGCGGACATTATTACATCGATCAATGAAGTTGTAAAATTCATGAAGAGGGTTCCCAGAAACGCATAGAGGCGCAGGAAGAACTTGCCAAGATTGAAACAGAATTAAAGGACGCGTTATTAAAAGCGGGTTCCAGGTAGGAAGCTTATGAAGAAACATTTACGAATTACATGGAATGCTCCGGTTGTGCTGAGTATAGTGGCTGTGAGTTTTGCTGCCACGTTATTAAACTACTCACGGGTGGAAGAAGCGGGATGCTTCTATTTATGACATACCATTCTTCCCTCCTGTTACCGATGACGTGGATCCGGATGTTTACACATATATTTGGACATGCGGACTGGTCGCATTTAATCGGTAATATGAGTTATCTGCTATTACTTGGACCGATGCTGGAAGAAAAATATTCATCAAGGGTTCTTTTTTTAGAGGTTGTCCTTGTGACAGCGTTTGTGACGGACTGGCAAATTATATCCTTTTCCGGCGACTGCATTGTGCGGTGCCAGTGGAGTTGTGTTTGCCTTTATACTCTTATCTTCGTTTACAAATTTTCGCGAGGGTGAAATACCGGTTACGTTCATTCTGGTGGCGGTTCTGTTTATAGGGCAGCAGGTCTGGGATGGTATTACGATTCGGGACAATATTTCCCATATGACTCATATTATAGGGGGAATGATTGGCGGAATGATCGGGTATGGATTGAATTGCAAATCGCGGTTTGAGTAGATTAATAATACTTTTTGTTTCATAGGACGCAATTTCCTATGAAATCAGAAAACTCCTGCATACACAGAATGAAGATTTATCTGTTTATGCAGGAGTTTTTTGAAATTTACAGCCGTTTATCAGCCGTCAATTCTCATTACATCTGTCCCTCGTTATACCGCTTAATCAGCTTCTGGATCTTCGCAGTCGGTGTCAGTGCGTTCTCCAGAGATACGTTATGGTTCAGGGAGTTGATGATTGCAGCGATAAACTTGCTTATATCAGCTTCTACATACCAGTCACGTTTAAGAAGTTCCGGCGTGTGGTAGTTTAAGTTGGTGGTTACGACGCAGTCGAGGTAACCTTTGCGAAAAATTCGTCGAATTTCTCAAGTCCGTTGGTGAACAGACCGAAGGTAGCGCATACAACGACGCGTTTTGCCTTGCGCTCTTTGAGGGCGCGGCAGGTGTCCAGCATGCTCTCGCCGGAGGAGATCATGTCATCGATGATGAGAACGGTCTTTCCTTCAACGGAAGAACCTAAGAACTCATGGGCAACGATCGGGTTACGTCCATTGACAACACGGGAGTAATCGCGGCGTTTGTAGAACATACCCATGTCAACACCCAGGTTGTTTGCCAGATATACGGCGCGGGACATAGCGCCCTCGTCCGGGCTGATAACCATCAGGTTGTCCTTGTCGATCTTTAAGGTTTTGTCATGGTTCAGTAATGCCTTGATAAACTGGTAGGTCGGCATGAAATTATCAAAACCGCTTAACGGAATGGAGTTCTGTACACGCGGGTCATGTGCATCGAAGGTAATGATGTTGCTTACGCCCATCTGAATCAGTTCTTCGAGCATCATTGCGCAGTCAAGGGATTCACGACCGCTGCGCTTGTGCTGGCGTCCCTCATATAAGAACGGCATGATAACATTGACACGATGTGCGGTAGCAATGGATGCGCCGATGATACGTTTTAAATCCTGATAATGGTCGTCCGGGGACATATGATTGGTAAATCCGCTCATTTTGTAGGTCAGGCTGTAGTTGGTTACATCGACCATGGCGTAAATATCGGTACCACGGACAGATTCATTGACGATGCCTTTTGCTTCACCGCTTCCGAAACGCGGGCACGCGCAGTCAAGCATGTAGGAATCAGCATCATAGCCGCGGTACTGTAAATTTTCCTGACGCTTTTTCAGGACTTCAATATCGTTGCGGCGGAAATTGATAATGTGGGAGTTGACTTTCTCTGCCAGCTCCCGGCAGCTCTCCAGTGCGGCAATTTTAAGCGGCGCAACCGGAAGCGTGTCATTAAACACGTAGTCATTCGACATGATTATACCTCCAAACAGTGTAGGTCCTTCGATGCATGCGGGCAGAGCGTACAAGTTTGTCTGCCATTTGCAGGACATAATACAACTATTTTATACCATTTTACGATAAGAAACGTCAATAGCAAATGAGAAAATTACAAAAAAATCAAATATTTGGCTTGCTTTCAAAAAAATCCACATCTGCGAATCAGAAGCACAACTTTACAAAAAAGCTGATTACTGTTAATATAATACTGGATTCTTAGGGTTTAAAAATATTTGAAATGAGGATTTTATAAATGAAAAAGGTCATCTGATAAAATCGGTCGATCCGGGCTCGATTGCGGAGGAAATGGAGCTGGAGCCGGGGGACGTCCTTCTGACGATCGATGGAGATGAGATAGAGGATATTTTTGATTATGAATATAAGATAAACAGTGAGGAGATTACGCTGCTGGTCCGCAAGAAGAACGGCGAGGAGTGGGAACTGGATATCGTAAATGAGTATCAGGATCTGGGGATTACCTTTGAAAATGGTCTGATGAGCGATTATCGTTCCTGCAGGAATAAGTGCATCTTCTGCTTTATCGACCAGATGCCGCCGGGAATGCGTGAGACGCTTTACTTTAAGGACGACGACTCCAGACTTTCGTTCCTTCAGGGAAACTACATCACCCTGACAAATATGAAGGATAAGGATATTGAGCGGATTATCCGGTTTAAGCTGGCGCCGATCAATATTTCAGTGCAGACGACAAATCCGGAGCTGCGCTGCAAGATGCTTCATAACCGCTTTGCCGGTGAGGCACTCCAGAAAATCGACCGCCTGTATGAGGCGGATATCCCGATGAATGGTCAGATCGTTTTTATGCCGGGGCGTCAATGACGGGGCGGAGTTAGACCGTTCGATCCGTGATCTGACGAAATACATTCCGGCGATGCAGAGTGTTTCGGTCGTGCCGGTCGGTCTCTCGAAGTACCGCGATGGTCTGTATCCGCTTGAGCCGTTTACACCGGAGCAGTTGGGCGATACCATTGATTTGATAGAGAAATGGCAGAAGAAGATCTATGCGGAACACGGTATTCACTTCATTCACGCCAGCGATGAGTTTTACATGGGCGCCGGGCGCCCACTTCCGGAAGCGGATCGCTATGATGGCTATATCCAGCTGGAAAATGGGGTCGGCATGATTCGCCTGATGGAAGAGGAGATAGCCGAGGCGCTGGAGCAGCTGCATCCGGGAGAGGCTGGCGAGGTGTGCCCGGAGGAGATTTCGATTGCAACGGGACGGCTGGCTGCCCCGTATATTAAGGAGTATGTAGAGCGCGTGTGCCGCCAGTTCCCGGGAAAAAGGTACATGTATATGCGATCCGCAATGACTTCTTTGGTGAGCGGATCACGGTGGCGGGGCTGATCACGGCAAAGGATCTGATTGCACAGTTAAAGGAACAGCCGCTTGGCAGCCGCCTGCTGCTTCCAAGCGCCATGTTCCGAAAGCGGCGAGGAGACATTTCTGGATGATCTGACCCGCACGGATGTACAAAATGCTTTACAAGTTCCGGTGGATATTGTAAAATCAAGCGGACGTGATTTTGTGGAAGCAATTCTGGCTCCTGTGAAGGAGGAAAGCTCCAGGCATGGCGAGTATGAGCCGGATCCGGAGGAATTTGCCGCTCAGATGGATGATAACTGGCAGGAAGAAGATCTGGATGGCGTACAGGTGTACGCATATGAGCCGAAGACCTGGATTAGATGCCCCGGACGAAGTCGTTTGTTTTGAAGAGGAAGACTCAGATCTGGAGGATGAGAAAGAAACGTGATGGCTGGAAATACAGAGGAAAACGTGCTTTCGGACACACAGAAAGAAAGCGTCTGGATGTGAAAATGCATCACAATGAATGAAACAAGTAACTGGACAATAAAAATAGCAGCTGTGGATTTACAAACCAGCTGCGGAGCATGAAAATAAATGGAGGCATAAATATGAAAAAGAAACCGGTGGTGGCGGTCGTTGGACGTCCAAACGTGGGAAAATCCACCCTTTTCAACGTCCTTGCGGGCGATATGATTTCGATTGTAAAAGATACTCCAGGTGTAACGCGTGACCGTATTTACGCGGACTGTACCTGGTTAGACCATGCTTTTACCCCTGATCGATACTGGCGGTATCGAGCCGGATACGAAGGATATTATCCTGTCCCAGATGCGTGAGCAGGCGGAGATCGCGATCGCGACGGCGGATGTGATCCTGTTTATCGTAGATGTGCGTCAGGGCATGACCGATTCGGATTCCAAGGTGGCGGATATGCTGCGTAAATCGAGAAAACCGGTTGTTCTGGCGGTCAATAAAGTAGACAATCCGGCGAAATTTGGCAATGACGTCTATGAGTTCTATAACCTGGGAATCGGCGATCCGGTAGCGATCTCGGCAGCCTCCGTCTGGGACTGGGCGATCTGCTGGATGAAGTCGTGGCACATTTCCCGGAGGAAGCGGTGACGAGGAAGAGGATGACCGTCCGAGAGTGGCGATTGTGGGAAAACCTAATGTAGGCAAATCTTCTATTATAAATAAGCTTCTGGGCGAGAACCGCGTCATCGTATCGGATATCGCCGGTACGACCCGCGATGCGGTCGATACAGAGATCGTCCACAACGGTACCGAGTATGTCTTTATCGATACGGCAGGTCTGCGCCGCAAGAGCAAGATCAAGGAGGAGCTGGAGCGCTACAGCATCATCCGTACCGTAACGGCGGTTGAGAGAGCTGATGTGGTTCTGATGGTCATCGACGCGAAAGAGGGAGTAACCGAGCAGGATGCAAAGATCGCCGGAATCGCACATGAGCGTGGAAAAGGTATTATCATCGCTGTTAACAAGTGGGATGCGATCGATAAGACCGATAAGACTATTTTATGAGTACACCAATAAGATTAAGACCGTTCTGTCCTTTATTCCGTATGCGGAGTTCGTGTTCGTATCCGCACTGACCGGACAGCGTATGAATAAGCTGTTTGAGATGATCGACATGGTGCGCGAAAATCAGACACTGCGTATTGCAACCGGCGTTCTCAATGAGATCCTGGCAGAGGCGGTGGCACTGCAGCAGCCGCCGTCTGACAAGGGCAAGCGTTTAAAGCTCTACTATATGACACAGGTAGCGGTCAAACCGCCGACATTCGGTGTGTTTGTCAATGATAAGGAACTGATGCATTTCTCATATACACGGTATCTCGAGAACAAGATCCGTGACGCATTCGGATTCAAGGGAACTTCCTTAAAATTCCTGATCCGCGAGAGAAAGGGGAAGGATCAATAATGGAACGTCTCATCTGTATTGTGATTGGCTATATCTTTGGTCTGATCCAGTCCGGTTATCTGTATGGAAAGGCGAATCATATGGATATCCGCCAGTACGGCAGCGGAAATGCCGGTTCTACGAACGTCCTGCGTGTGATGGGAAAGAAAAGCGGGCGCGATCGTATTTTTAGGGACTTTTTCAAGGCGGTGTTTGCAATGGCAGTCTGCCGTCTGCTGTTTAAGGGAAATGCGGACGTGGATCTTCTTGCATTGTATGCGGGTCTGGGAGTCACACTCGGTCACAATTTCCCGTTTTACCTGAAATTCAAGGGCGGCAAGGGAATTGCCTGCATGGCGGGCATCATGACAGCGATGGATCTGCGGATTACGCTGACCTGTTTCGTGATTTTCTCCGTGACGGTGTTCCTGACCCGCTATGTATCGCTTGGTTCGATTCTTGTGTCGATCACCTTTTTGCAGAGCTTGTGATCTTTGAGAGCATGGGTTCCTACCGGTAAGCACGCCGAACCGCATCCAGTTCTATGCACTGGGCGCGATTCTGATGTGCATGGCGATCTGGCGCCATCGGAGCAATATTGGGCGTCTGTTGTCCGGCACAGAAAACAAACTGGGCGCGAAGAAATCATGAGAGAAGTTTAACAACACTTTACATAGTTGCCATAAGGTAATTGTTCACAGGTAGGCACTTTTGGAACCGAAAGTGCCGTAAGAAAACGTGGTGGCAGCAGGAATTTGCCATATTTAAATGCGAAGCCACGGCAAATTCCGTTACTGGGCACGTATGCATGAACAGTAACGTCATAAGTAGTGGGAATGTATAAAAATTTCAAATAACATTGACCTGTAGAGAGAAGAAGAGAGAAAAGCAGGTCGGGAGGTATCAGGATGGCAGCAGTAGGAATTATCGGAGCCGGAACCTGGGGCACAGCCCTGGCGGTGCTTCTGAACAATAATGGGCAGGATGTGACAATCTGGTCCGCATTTGATACAGAGATCCAGGAAATGAGCCGCACCAGACGGCACAAAAATCTGCCGGAGGTTGTACTTCCGGATCAGATTCAGATGACAGCTGATCTGCGCACCGCGATGGCGGAGAAGGATATGCTGATTATGGCGGTTCCGTCCGTCTATGTCCGCAGTACGGCGGCGAAGATGAAGGAATACCTGCGTTACGGTCAGATTGTCGTGGATGTGGCGAAGGGAATCGAGGAGCAGAGTCTAATGACGATGTCACAGGTCATCGAGGAGGAACTTCCGCTGGCGGAGGTAGCCGTCCTTTCCGGACCGAGCCATGCCGAGGAGGTGAGCCGGGGACTTCCGACTACCTGTGTGGCAGCGGCGCACCGCAAAAAAGACTGCCGAGTTCATGCAGAGTGTGTTCATGAGTCCGGTGTTCCGCATTTACACCAGCCCGGACATGCTGGGCGTCGAGATTGGTGCGGCTCTTAAAATGTCATTGCGCTGGCAGCCGGTACAGCGGATGGGCTGGGATGCGGCGATAACACGAAGACGGCGCTGATCACCCGCGGAATTGCGGAGATTGCCCGTCTGGGTATTGCAATGGGCGGAAAACAGCAGACCTTCTACGGATTATCCGGCATCGGTGATTTGATCGTAACCTGTGCGAGCATGCACAGCCGCAACCGCCGGGCGGGTATCCTGATTGGAAAGGGATACACGATGGATGAGGCGATGAAGGAAGTGCAGATGGTTGTCGAGGGCGTTTATTCTGCGAAAGCCGGTCTTCTGCTGGCACAGAAATACGGCTGCGATATGCCGATCGTTTCCCAGGTCAATCAGGTGCTGTTTGACGGAAAATCTCCGAAAGAGGCGCTGGCGGATCTGATGATGCGCGATCCGCGGATCGAATCGAGCGATCTTCCGTGGGAAGGATAATTCAGGCGGCAGCCGTTTTTCTGAATTTGAGTGATAAAATTCGGAAAAATAGCAATGAGATCTACTATGTTTTTCTGGAAAATGCAGGTGTCTGTGTCAAACGGACAAAACTTGTGAAAAGTGTTTACTATAACCCGTAAGAATATCTAATATAACTACAAGATCTGGAAAAGAGAGAATTTAGCGCAAAAAGTCGAAAATCCGCTAAATTCCCTCTTTTTAAGTGGTTTTTGTATTGACAATTAAAGGGGTAAAATTTATAATTGCCTCATTCAAATAGTTGCTATATTCCATTGCAGCATAGAATTGAGGAGAATATTATGAAAAAAAAAGAGTAAGTTAGTCTTGGACTTGCAGCCATGATGGCGATGTCTATGACCGCTTGCGGTGGCTCTGGAAATGCGAGCACTTCTGAATCAGCAGCAAAAGACGCACAGGGCGCAGAGGGAGCTGACGGCGAAGTATTTAAAATTGGCGGTATCGGACCGATCACCGGTGCGGCTGGCGCTTACGGCGAGGCTGTAAAGAATGGTACCGAGCTGGCAATCAATGAGATCAACGAGGCTGGCGGTATCAATGGTTACCAGGTAGCGTTCAACTTCCAGGATGATGAGAATGATCCGGAGAAGGCGATCAACGCATACAATACCTTTAAAAGACTGGAACATGCAGATGCTTCTTGGTACCGTTACTTCCAAGCCGTGTATCGCAGTTGTAGCAGAGACAGCAGCAGATAACCTGTTCCAGCTGACTCCGTCCGGATCTGCTGTTGAGAGTATTTCCGGCGACAACGCATTCCGCGTATGCTATTCGATCCGGATCAGGGACGCATCCGCTCAGTACATCGGCGAGCACAAACTGGCAACCAAGATCGCTATCATCTACGACAGCTCCAGCGAGTACTCTGATGGTATCCGCGAGTCCTTCGTAGCAGAGGCCCCGAATCAGGGTCTGGAGGTAGTAGCCAGCGAGGCATTTACATCTGATAACAATACCGATTTCTCCGTACAGCTTGATAAAGCAAAAGAGTCCGGCGCTGATCTGGTATTCCTGCCGATCTACTATCAGGAGGCATCTGTTATCCTGAAACAGGCAAACGATAAAGATTTCCATCCGCAGTTCTTCGGCTGTGATGGTATGGACGGTATCCTGAGCGTTGATGGCTTTGATAAGTCCTTAGCAGAAGGTCTGATGCTTCTGACCCGTTCTCCGTAGACGAGGAGTCCAGCCAGGACTTCGTAACTGCTTACCGTGATGCTTACGGCATCGACCCGCTTCAGTTCGCAGCAGATGCTTACGACGGCGTATATGCAATTAAGGCAGCTGCAGAGAAGGCAGAGATCACACCGGATATGAGCGCTTCCGATATCTGCGATGCACTGAAAACAGCTATGACTGAGATCCAGATCGATGGTCTGACCGGTACAGAGATGCACTGACGGCAGAAGGTGAGCCGCAGAAAGCGCCGAAAGCTGTAGAGATCAAAGACGGCAAATATGAGATGATGCAGTAATTAAAAATTTAAAAACTGCAGAACCGTTGCGGCTATATGTATGTAGCTTGATGGGACTGTTACTGGATGTCCGGCGGCACAGATGGCTGCCGGGCATTTAGTAACAGCTTTCTTTTTAAAACGGTTCACTGCACATGCTTGCCTGCGACGACGACTGGGTGTTTGCTTTCTGCGGACTGCGAGACGGTCATGTTTGTTCTGCTAAATTCGGTCACAGGTAAACATGTGCAGCGAAATGCGTGTACAGGGAAATGCGAAAACGTAGAAACAAAGAGGTAGGTGTATACATATGAGTTTTCTTTCTTATTTAATCAATGGCATCAGTCTGGGAAGTGTCTATGCGATCATTGCACTGGGCTACACCATGGTTTATGGCATCGCGCGTATGCTGAACTTCGCACACGGCGATATCATCATGGTAGGCGGTTTCACAGTGTTTACGATTGTCACAACGATGGGCGGTTCTCCGGTTGTGGGTATTCTGGCTTCGGTGGTTGTGTGTACAGTGCTGGGCGTTACGATCGAGCGAGTTGCATACAGACCGTTGCGTGACGCGTCCCCGCTGGCAGTTCTGATCACCGCGATCGGTGTCAGTTATCTGCTCCAGAACGTGGCGCTTCTGATTTTTGGTTCCAATGCGAGACAGTTTACATCAGTTATTACTGTACCGGCATTAAAGCTGGCTGGCGGCAAGCTTTCGATCTCCAGTGTCACGATCGTGACGATTTTAAGCTGTATCGTGATTATGGCTGCCCTGATGACATTTATCAACAAGACGAAAATGGGGCAGGCGATGCTGGCGGTTTCTGAGGATCGCGGTGCGGCAACCTTGATGGGTATCAATGTAAACCGCACGATCTCCGTAACCTTTGCGATTGGTTCCGCCCTGGCGGCAGTAGCAGGCGTGCTGCTCTGCTCGGCGTACCCGTCCCTGTCTCCGTACACCGGTTCCATGCCGGGTATCAAGGCATTCGTGGCAGCGGTATTTGGCGGTATCGGTTCGATCCCGGGCGCATTTATCGGCGGTATCCTGCTTGGTATCATTGAAAACCTTGCCAAGGCGTATATTTCCTCCCAGCTTTCTGACGCGATCGTATTCTCTGTCCTGATTATCGTGCTTCTGGTCCGCCCGACCGGTATTCTCGGCAAGAAGATGACGGAGAAAGTATAATAGAGAAAATTATACGATGGTTCATGCCGGGGACTTTTGAAACGGAAAGTGCCGTGTGAAAACAAGATGGTGCATGAACTGCAATAAGCAAGAGAAAGTGCAGGTGTTTAAAATGAACGCATATAAAAATAAAATTCGATTCAGAATGCGATCACATATGCGATTGTAATCGGCTGTTACATTCTGATTCAGATTATGATGGCAGGCGGCCATGTAAACAGTCTTTTAAAGGGTATTCTGGTTCCACTTTGTACCTATACGATTTTGGCGGTTTCCTTTAAACCTCACGGTTGGTATCCTCGGCGAGCTGAGTCTGGGTCATGCCGGATTCATGTGTGCGGGTGCGTTTTCAGGTGCATTTTTAATCATGCCATGAAAAATGTGATCGCAAGCAACCAGGTACGCTTCATTCTGGCGCTTTTTGTCGGTGCGGCGGTAGCGGCGGTATTTGGTATCCTCATCGGTATTCCGGTTCTGCGTCTGAAAGGAGACTATCTGGCCATAGTTACGCTGGCATTCGGTGAGATCGTTAAAAATATTATCAATGTTCTGTACGTCGGCATCGACGGAAACGGCATCCACGTTTCCATGAAAGATGTAGCTTCCTTAAAGCTGGCAGCGGACGGTCAGGTGATCATCAAGGGTGCACAGGGTATCACAGGTACACCGAAGACGGCGACCTTTACGATCGGCATTATCCTGGTACTCCTGACCCTGTTTATTGTATTGAATATCATCAATTCCCGGACAGGCCGTGCGATCATGGCGATCCGCGACAACCGTATTGCGGCAGAGTCTGTGGGTATCAATATCACGAAATACAAACTGATGGCGTTTACCATATCCGCTTCCTTAGCCGGTGTGGCAGGCGTTCTGTACGCACACAACCTGGCGACGCTGGCAGCGACCCCGAAAAGCTTCGGTTATAATATGTCCATTATGATCCTTGTATTTGTGGTTCTGGGCGGCATCGGAAATATCCGTGGTTCCATGATCGCGGCGGTTATCTTAACCCTGCTTCCGGAGATGCTTCGAAGCCTTAATAATTACCGTATGCTGATTTACGCGGTCGTCCTGATTGTAATGATGCTTTTGACCTCCAGTCCGAAGGCGATCGAGGTCCGCGGGCGCATCTTTTCATCATTCCGGAAAAAGAAGACAGAAGGGGAGGCGTAAATCATGGCAATGCTGGATGTAAAAAATTTAAGTATTTCTTTTGGCGGTCTGAAAGCGGTCGATGATTTCAGCATCACGATAGAAAAAAAGGACAGCTCTACGGCCTGATTGGACCGAACGGCGCTGGTAAAACGACTATTTTCAACCTTTTGACGGGCGTGTACAAGCCGGATGGCGGACGGATTCTGCTGGATGGAAAGGACATTACCGGTCACAAGGCAATCCAGATCAATCAGGCAGGCATCGCGAGAACCTTCCAGAATATCCGTCTGTTCAAGGAGCTGAGCGTGCTTGACAATGTAAAGGTTGGTCTTCACAACCATCATAAATATTCTACGCTGAGCGGCATTCTGCGTCTTCCGTCCTATTACAAGGTTGAGAAAGAGATGGATGAGCGCGCGATGGAGCTTTTGAAGGTGTTTGACCTCGACAAAGAGTTTGATTATAAGGCATCGAACCTCCCATACGGCAAGCAGAGAAAGCTGGAGATCGCCAGAGCGCTGGCGACCGAGCCGAAGCTTCTGCTTCTTGACGAGCCGGCAGCCGGCATGAACCCGAATGAGACGGCAGAGCTGATGAAGACGATCCGTTTCGTGCGCGATCATTTTGATATGACCGTACTTCTCATTGAGCATGATATGAAGCTGGTCTCCGGTATCTGCGAGCGCCTGACGGTCTTAAACTTCGGTCATATGCTGGCAGAGGGACCGACCAGCGAAGTACTCAGCAATCCAGAAGTTATCAAAGCATATCTGGGAGAATAGGGGGAAGTTTCGTATGTCAATGCTGGAAGTAAAAGATTTACAGGTATATTATGGTGTGATACAGGCACTCAAGGGAATTTCCTTTGAGGTAGAACAGGGCGATGTGGTAGCGCTGATCGGTGCCAACGGAGCCGGAAAGACGACGACGCTTCACACGATCACGGGTCTGCTGCCGTCCAAGGCAGGCAATATCACATTTGAAGGAACGGATATTACCCATGTACCGGGCTATAAGCTGGTATCAATGGGAATCGCCCACGCCGGAGGGGCGCCGTGTGTTCGCTTCCCTGACGGTTCTCCAGAACCTGAAAATGGGTGCGTATACGAGAAATGACAAGAAGGAAATTGAAGATACGATCGAAATGATTTACAAGCGTTTCCCGCGTCTGAAAGAGCGCAAGAACCAGCTTGCCGGAACTTTGTCCGGCGGCGAGCAGCAGATGCTTGCGATGGGACGCGCCCCATGAGCCATCCGCGCCTGATCGTTCTCGACGAGCCGTCGATGGGTCTGTCCCCACTCTATGTTAATGAGATTTTCGATATTATCCAGGAAATCAACAAGGACGGAGTGACCGTTCTTCTGGTCGAGCAGAATGCGAAAAAAGCGCTCTCCATTTCCAATAAAGCATATGTGCTTGAGACGGGCAATATCGTTCTGAGCGGTGATGCGAAAGAACTGATGAATAATGAGAGAGTGAAGAAGGCTTATCTGAGCGAATAAAAATGTTCTGTGAGCCGGAGCTTTCCAAATGGGAATATTCATAACCCCCTTATGGTCTGAATACATTGTATCAGCAGACCAAGGGGGTATTTTTATGGATCATTTTAATGTATACAGCGATATCCAGGCGCGAACCGGCGGCGAGATCTATATTGGGGTGGTTGGTCCGGTTCGGACAGGAAATCGACCTTTATTAAGCGCTTTATGGAACTTCTTGTCCTTCCGGGGCTGGAAGATGTCCATGCCCGCGAGCGCGCCCGGGATGAACTTCCCCAGTCTTCGGCGGGGAAAACGATCATGACAACGGAACCGAAATTTATCCCTAAAGAGGCGGCAAAGCTCTCGCTTGGGGACGGTGTGGAGGTGCGGGTCCGCCTGATCGACTGCGTCGGTTTCATGGTGGAGGGCGCTGCCGGTCATATTGAAAACGAGAAAGAACGCATGGTGCGGACGCCGTGGTATGAGGAGGAGATCCCATTTACAGCGGCAGCCGAGCTGGGAACGCGCAAGGTCATCACGGATCATTCGACGATCGGGCTTGTGGTTACGGCGGACGGCAGTTTCGGGGAGTTGAAACGGGAGAATTATGTTCCGGCGGAAGAGAAGACCGTGCAGGAACTGAAAAACTGGGAAAAGCCGTTTCTGGTGCTTTTAAACTCGCAGAAACCATATTCGGAGGAGACGCGGGCGCTGGCAGCCCGGATGACCGAAAAATATGAGGTGCAGGTGCTCCCCAGTCAACTGTGCGCAGCTGCGCGCCGAGGATATCCGGGAGGTTCTGGGGCAGGTGCTTCTGGAATTCCCGGTCACGGAGATCGATTTTTCGATTCCGAAATGGCTGGAGATTCTACCAAACAGCCATTGGCTTAAATCGGAGGTCATACAGGCAGTCCGGGGATGATGGATCGGACGGTACATATGCGCGATGTGGCGTTGGCGCTGCCGGAGGAAACCGGGAAGCGATCCGTCGGATCCGGATTGTATCAATGAAAATGGATGATGGCAGCGTTCAGGCGGTGGTCGAGCTGGACGACGGGCATTATTATCAGATCCTCAGCGAGTATGTGGGAATGCCGATCGAGGGCGAGTACCAGCTGATGCAGACCTTGAAGCGGTTGGCGTCGATGCAGAGCGAGTATGAAAAGGCATCCGTGGCACTCACGCAGGCGCGCAAGAAGGGCTATGGGGTTGTCACGCCGGAACGCGGGGAGATCGTCCTCGATGAGCCGCAGGTGGTGCGCCACGGTAATAAATATGGAGTCAAAATGAAAGCGCAGGCGCCGTCCATCAATCTCATCAAGGCGCAGATTGAGACTGAGATCGCGCCGATTGTGGGAAATGAACAGCAGGCAGAGGATTTGATCCGATACATCCGGGAGAATGCTGGAAAAGGTGAGGAAGGCATCTGGGAAACCAATATTTTTGGAAAATCAATCGCCCAGATCGTCGATGACGGGATTCAGGCGAAGATCTCCCCAGCTCACTGAGGACTGCCAGGTGAAGCTGCAGGATACGCTGCAGAAAATCATCAATGACAGCAATGGGGGGGATGATCTGTATTATTATATAATAGAATAGGTCTGGCTCTTGTTGGGAAAATGGTGCGTTGTCTGGAATGGGAATGTGGGACAGATAAGGTGATTTTATGAAAATTTTATCGAAACTTTATCGGGGAAATTGCAAAATTGTCAGAAATCAGTTATAATGAAGCTAATAGCAAAAACACTTTCCGCAAAGGGGTATGCGGAAACACAAACGACAGAACAGGGGGCTGATTTTATGAGGCTTACATTTATCGGTGCGGATCATGAGGTTACAGGCAGCTGTCATTTTCTGGAGGCATGCGGGCTGAATATTCTGATTGACTGCGGTATGGAACAGGGGATCAACAAGTATGAAAATGCAGAACTTCCGATTCCGTATTCGGATGTGGACTATGTGTTGGTGACGCACGCCCATATCGATCATGTGGGATTGCTTCCGCTTATCTATGCGAGGGGATTCCGCGGACAGATTATGGCGACGCGCGCGACCTGCGATCTGTGTGATATCATGCTGAAAGATTGCGCCCATATCCAGGAGTCAGAAGCGGAGTGGAAAAACCGGAAAGCCATGCGTGCCGGAAAACCGGAGGTGACACCGATTTACACGATGAACGATGCAGAAGGGTACTGCATCACTTTGTCCCCTGCAATTACAATGAGATTATCCGTCTGAATGACAATCTGGAGATTCGGTTTGTCGATGTGGGACATCTGCTTGGTTCGGCTTCGATCGAGATCTGGATGAAGGAAGACGATTGTTCCAAGAAGATTGTATTTTCAGGTGATATCGGTAACAAAAACAAGCCGCTCATCCGCAGCCCGCAGTACATCCGTCAGGCGGATTATGTTGTCATGGGAGAGTACTTACGGCGGTCGGTTCCACAAGAATACAGGCGATCACGTGGAAGAATTTGCCCGCGTGATTCAGGAGACGCTGGATAAGGGCGGCAATGTCGTGATCCCGGCATTTGCGGTCGGCAGAACGCAGGAAGTGTTGAATTACATCCGTATTATCAAGGAGAAGAACCTTTGTAACCGGGCACGGCGTATTTCCGGTTTACTTAGACAGCCCGATGGCGGTGGAAGCGACCGGCGTGTTCAAGGACAATATGATGGATTGCTACAATGAGGGGACGAAGGAGCTGGTAAAAAAGGGCATCAATCCGATTTCTTTCCCGGGTCTGCATCTCTCGATCACCAGCAGCGATTCCGTTGCAATCAACTTCAACGAGGAACCGAAGGTTATCATCTCGGCAGCCGGCATGTGTGATGCGGGCCGTATCCGCCATCATCTGAAACACAACCTCTGGAGACCGGAGTGTACGATTTTGTTTGCTGGCTATCAGGCAGTCGGCACACTGGGACGCAGCATTACTGAGGGACGCGAGGAAGTGAAGCTGTTCGGTGAGTCGATCGAGGTCAAAGCACGGATCGAGAAGATCGAGGGCATCAGCGGCCATGCGGACGAGACCGGGCTTTTGGAGTGGGTTGGCAGTTTTATGGAAAAACCGTCCCAGGTCTTCGTGGTACACGGCGATGACACAGTGTGCGATGCATTTGCAGAGACGGTCAAGGAGACTTACGGCATCAATGCGATGGCTCCGTTCTCCGGCAGTTCCTACGACCTGAAAGAGGGATGCTTCGGGACTGTTACGAAGGGTATTCCGATTCAGAAACCGGCAGTGAACGAAGCAACGAAGAAAGCGGCTGGTGTATTTGCCCGCCTGTTGGCAGCCTGCGACCGCCTGCGCCGTGTTGTTATGCATAACGAGGGCGGGGCGAACAAAGATTTAGCACGTTTTGCCGACCAGATCAACTCGCTCTGCGATAAGTGGGACCGCTAAGCTTCAATAATAGACATAAAGGAGATTTCTGACTTGAAAGTAACTATATACACAGACGGCGCCGCCCGCGGCAATCCAGATGGTCCGGGCGGATTTGGAACCGTCATTCACTATGTAGATCCGGCAGGAAAACTGCACACGAAAGAGATTTCCGGCGGCTACAAACGAACTACGAACAACCGTATGGAGCTGATGGCAGCCATCGCCGGTCTCGAGGCACTCAACCGCCCCTGCGAGATCGAACTCTATTCAGATTCCCAGTATCTCGTTAACGCTTTTAACCAGCACTGGATCGAGGGTTGGATCAAAAAGGGCTGGAAACGCGGCAAAAATGAGGAAGTTAAGAATGTAGATCTATGGAAGCGCCTGCTCGCTGCCAAGGAACCCCATCAGATTTCGTTTTTCTGGGTGAAGGGGCATAATGGGCATCCGGAGAATGAGAGATGTGACTTTTTGGCTACTTCGGCGGCGGATGGGGACGAGCTGATGGTGGATCCGGGGTATAGCTCGTTACTGCTCACACATGTGTGCCCAGTAACAGGATTTTGCCTATGCTTCGCATTCCAAATCGGCAAAATCTGCATCCGGAACTGTATTGTACGGAATTTTCAGTTCAGAAAATTCCTACCTGTGAGCAGTTACTATAACAACCCTTACGATATGTTTACATCTTTCGATCATCTATTTTCAAACCGTCTTAAATGTGCTATTTTAAAATTATCAAGTGAACAGGAATAGCAAAGGCGGTTGAGAGTAATTTGAAAAATAAAGGAATGATCGCTGCCCTCGGTCTGATTCTGGTGCTGGGGATTGTGACGACGGCGGCAACGCGGCGTTATATCCGGGAGCAGGCGGGAAGTGAGAGAAGCCTGACGGTCGGACCGGAGGCGATGTATGAGGCGGAACCATTTGCGGCGGAAGCAGCGGAAAATGGTCTGGCGGAGGATGCGCTGGAGCCATCTTCTAAAAAAATGGCGCATGCGGAAAGTGTGGGGACAGAAGATAGAGCCTGTATGCAGGCGGAAGGAGATGTTTCTGTCCAGTCTTTAGGTGAACAAAAGGAAAAACGTGCAGATAATCGGGCGGCTGCTAAGGCGGCAGAGAAGCAGAGCGCGGGCGATGAGTCGGATCATTCTGTGAATACAGGGGCGGTTGTGTCCCCGGTTGAAAATGGAATTGTATCTCCTGCGCGAGGCGCGTCCTCTGGGACAGGTGCAGGCTCGGACCGGACAGCGGAAGATTACCGGAACCGGCTGGGCGAGATCGAGAATACGATTCAAAACCTGGAAAATTCGGGAAGTGCGAATACGACCGACGCGATGCGGGAGGCGGTCGCGTATGAGTACCGGCTCTGGGATGCCGAATTAAATCAGATTTATCAGGCAATCATGGCGGTGCTTCCAGACGAGGAGACAGACACGCTGCGTGGTCTGGAACGCAGATGGATCCGGGAACGTGATACGGCGGCGAAACAGGCGGCGGAGCGCTACAAGGGCGGCACGATGGAAAATGTCGAGTACACGGCGTCGCTGGCAAATTCGACGCGGGATCGGGCGTATGAGCTTTTGGATTTGTATGAATCGTATCTTCCGGCAGAGTAGTGAAAAAATTAGAAAATGGGACTTTTTGCGGCATATAGAATTGCGGTAAGGGTCCTATTTTTGTACACTTTTTGTACCGATAAACCTCTTGCGAAATGTAAATTCCTATGATAGGATATAAAGAATGAGGAAAATTTTACTTAAATAGAAGTAACTATAGGAGGAAGCAACGTGAAAAAATACGGTGTGAATGAACTTAGAAAGATGTTCTTAGACTTTTTTCGAGAGCAAGGGACATCTGGCAATGAAGAGCTTTTCACTGGTGCCGCATAATGATAACAGCCTTCTGCTTATCAACTCTGGTATGGCTCCGTTAAAGCCATATTTTACCGGTCAGGAGATTCCGCCGAGAAGAAGAGTAACAACATGCCAGAAATGTATCCGTACCGGCGATATTGAAAATGTAGGAAAAACAGCCCGTCACGGCACCTTCTTTGAGATGCTTGGAAACTTTTCCTTCGGTGATTATTTCAAAGCAGGAAGCGATTCACTGGTCCTGGGAATTTTTAACCGAGGTTGTCGGACTTGATCCGGATCGCCTCTATCCGTCTGTGTTCGAGAGCGATGACGAGGCATTTGATATCTGGAACAAAGAGATCGGCATCCCGGCAGACCGTATTTTCCGTTTGGAAAAGAGGACAACTTCTGGGAGCATGGCGCTGGTCCGTGCGGTCCGTGTTCTGAGATTTACTATGACCGCGGTGAGAAATACGGCTGCGGCAAACCGGGATGTACGGTAGGCTGCGAGTGTGACCGTTACATGGAGGTATGGAACAATGTATTCTCCCAGTTTAACAACGACGGTCACGGCAACTACACCGAGCTGGAGCACAAGAACATTGATACCGGAATGGGTCTGGAGCGTCTGGCAGTGATCGTACAGGATGTAGATTCCCTGTTTACGGTTGATACCAACAAAGCTCTGTTAGATCGTGTCTGCGAGCTGGCACATACCGAATATCAGAAAGATCATGAGACCGATATTTCTCTGCGTATTGTAGCGGATCATATAAAGTCCTGCACCTTTATGATTTCCGATGGCATTATGCCATCCAACGAGGGACGCGGATATGTTCTGCGCCGCCTTCTGCGCCGTGCAGCACGCCATGGCAAAAAAAACTGGCATCGAGGGTGAGTTCTTAGCAGCTCTCTCCCGCACCGTTATCGACCTTTCCAAGGATGGTTATCCGGAACTGGAAGAGAAGAGCGCGATGATTTTCAAGGTTCTTTCTGAGGAAGAGGATAAGTTCAACAGGACCATTGATCAGGGTCTTGCGATCCTTGCTGATATGGAAGAAGATATGAACAAGAAGGGCGAAAGTGCTGTCCGGTGACAACGCATTCAAGCTCTACGATACGTATGGATTCCCGGATCGACTTAACCCGTGAGATTCTCGAGGAGAAGAGCCTCGGTATCGATGAGGACGGCTTCAACGCAGCGATGAAACGCCAGAAAAGAACAGGCGAGAGCGGCGAGAAAGACGACTAACTATATGGGCGCGGATGTTACGGTATACCAGTCCATCGATCCGGCTATTACAACTGAGTTTATCGGCTATGATCGTCTGACAGCGGAATCCGAGATTTCCGTTCTGACGACCGAGGATGAGATTGTAGAGGCACTGACTGACGGTCAGACTGGTACAATTATCACCAAAGAACCCCGTTCTACGGAACCATGGGTGGTCAGGAGGGTGACTTCGGTCAGATTACCGCTCCGGACGGCTCTGTGTTTTTGAAGTAAAAGATACCATTCATTTACAGGGTGGCAAGATCGGTCATGTCGGTGTTGTAGTAAAGGGTATGTTCGAGGTGGGAGAAAAAGTAACCATGTCGGTTGACAAGGAAAACCGTGAACTGACTTCCCGCAACCATTCCGCAACCCATCTGCTTCATAAAGCGCTGCGTACCGTACTTGGTAGCCATGTAGAGCAGGCTGGTTCCCTGGTAACCCGTGACCGTCTGCGTTTCGACTTTACTCATTTCTCTGCGATGACTCCAGAGGAGATAGAGAAGGTTGAAAAGATTGTAAATGATGAGATTGCAGCATCCCTGCCGGTTGTAACCGATGTTATGTCCTTGGATGAGGCAAAGAAGACGGGCGCGATGGCACTGTTTGGCGAGAAGTACGGCGAGAAAGTCCGTGTTGTCAAGATGGGGGATTTCTCCACCGAGCTTTGCGGCGGTACACACGTATCCAACACAGGCGCAATTGCATCCTTCAAGATTCTCTCTGAGGCTGGTATTGCAGCAGGCGTCCGCCGTATCGAGGCTCTGACCTCCACCGGTTTGATGAACCACTACAAAGAGGTAGAGAATGAGCTGCATGAGGCGGCGAAACTGGCAAAGACCACTCCGGCGGCACTGAGCAGCAAGATTGAGTCCATGTTAGAGGAGATCAAGACTCTGCACGCAGAGAACGAGAAGTTAAAAAGTAAGCTGGCGAAAGATTCTCTGGGCGATGTTATGAACCAGGTACAGGATGTAAACGGCGTGAAGCTGCTGGCAGTTGAGGTTAAGGATGTAGACATGAACGGTCTGCGTAATCTGGGCGATCAGCTGAAAGAGAAGCTGGGCGACGGCGTTGTCCTGATTGCATCTACTCTGGATGGCAAGGTAAGCCTGATGGCTTCTGTAACTGACGGTGCGATGAAGAAGGGTGCACATGCTGGAAACTTAATCAAAGCAATCGCAGGTCTTGGCGGAGGCGGCGGCGGTGGCCGTCCGAACATGGCACAGGCTGGCGGAAAGAATCCGTCTGGTATTGCAGCAGCCCTTGAAAAAGCGGCAGAAGTAGTAGCAGAGCAAGTGAAATAAAAAATCATAAAAAAATGTAAAAATGTTGTTGACGTATCATTTTTTTATGATATAATCTTTTAGTGCTAAAAAATACCCATACAGTTGTATTAATATGCACTTATTACACAACTGGAGGGGAGGTTAGGTGTGAGCTATGTCAAATGTAATCGTTAAAGATAACGAGAGTCTGGACAGCGCTTTACGCAGATTCAAAAGAAACTGTGCTAAAGCTGGAATCCAGCAGGAGATTCGTAAAAGAGAGCATTACGAGAAACCGAGCGTTCGTCGTAAAAAGAAACCGAAGCTGCCAGAAAACGCAAATACAATTAAGTAACGCAAAAGTCCTGGTTTTCATATGAACCAGGACTTTTTGTGCAATAGGAGAAAAAAGAAGAAATGCGATGTGGCGGATGATGGAGTGAGGGGCATGAGAGAGAAGCAGGAAAATGAGAGACGGGGAAAGGGATTGAAACAATATATTGCGGATCGGCGCCTGGCAGCAGTCAGCCTTGTGCTGGGTGTTTTGATGGGGCTGATGATTCTTCTGGGAATCCGTTACAGCCGCAATGAGCTGATTTACCGGACGGCGGGTCAGTTTTTGGACAGTTGGCGGGCTGGGTGGTGTGTATGACGGTGATGGTCTGGGCGATTTGTGTGGGACTGGATGCTTTGGGGCGTGGCTGGCCTGAGATACGGGATTTTCAGTTCGGAAAATTCCTGCCTGTGAACAGTTACCAGAAACGGACGCAAGCACGGAGGGGGAAAGAATGCGAAGACCAGGAAGCAGCCGCGATGTGGAAAGCCAGGGACGGGAATCGAAACAGCGCGCAGCGAAAAATTTGGATTTGGGGACATGGCTGAAATGGATGTTTCTCTCCTGGTGCGTCTATCTTCCGGTTTTTCTGGCGGTTTATCCGGGCATTTATTCTTACGATGCGTCCGCGCAGCTCCTTCAGTTTTATGGAAAACTGCCGCTGACAACCCACCATCCATTAATTCACACGCTATATCTGGGACTCTGCATGAAGATTGCGGGGCGTCTGTTCCATACCTATCAGGCAGGGATGGCGCTGTATGCGCTGTCGCAGTCGTTTTTTATGAGTGCGGTATTTTCCCTGTGTCTGTGCCGGATGAAAGCGCGGCGGGCACCGCGATGGCTCTGCGTTGCTTCGTGGACGTTCTGGATCCTGAATCCGTATCTGACGGTCTTTTCCTTTGTCACGACGAAAGATGTGCTCTTTGGTGCATTTTTCCTGCTGGCATTTGATACGGCATGTTGTCTGGCGGAGGATCCGGAGCATTTTTGGCGGGGGATGTGCCAGAAGAAAGAGGATTTGGATAAAGAAAGAGAGCTGGATAAAGAGAAAAAACCGAACGGAACAGGTTCTCGGAAAGAAGTGGGAAAGACGGGTGATTGGCTGCTCTTTTTTTGTGAGTGTGTTTTTCATGTGCCTGTTCCGGAATCAGGGAATCTATGTGTTCCTGTTTTTTGTTTTGGCAGTCTGCCTGTTTTTACGAAAAAAGTGTATCGCAGAAACTGGTTTATCGGGGCATCTCTGCTGGTGGCAGCTTTATGGTATGTTTTATCCGGTCCGATTCCAACGGCGTTCGGCGTGGGAAAGGGCGATGCGAGGGAGATGCTGTGCGTGCCAATGCAGCAGCTGGCGCGCATATATCATGAAGTCCCGGAGAAATTGGCACCGGAGGAAAAGAAATATATCGAGACGCTGATTGATCCTCAGGCGCTCAGTGAGTATGTTCGTGTCAATGCGGATCCGGTGAAAAGTGGGTTCCATACGGAAGTGATGCAGGCAGATATGGGACGTTTCGTGCGGACCTGGGCGGAAATCGGGAAGCGCCATCCGGATATCTATCTGGATTCATTTCTGATGGGAAACTGGGGGTACTGGTATATAGGAGACAATCAGTACTGGATCAGCTATATTTTATACGACGGGGCGTACCTGGAAGATGATTTAAATATCCTGCATATCACGCGGAACAGCCATTTTCAGGCGCTTTCGGACTGGCTGAGGGAGGCAACGCTGACACCGGCATTCCAGTCGGTTCCGATGCTGTCGGTGCTTCTAAACCAGGCATTTCCGTTCTGGCTGATGCTGTTTGCGGCAGGATTTGCAGTCTGGAAGCGCCGGGCGTATGAGATCCTTCCGATGATGCTTCTGCTCGGCTGCTGGGGAACGCTTCTGCTGGGACCGGTGGTTTCCCTGCGGTATGCATTGCCGTTGATTTACTGTGTGCCACGGCTGCTGGAAATGATAGTGGGTTTGATGGGGAAACGGTAAAACGGCATAGTTTCTGCTTTCCTACATATATTAGATAATAACAATGAAATAGGCGGTAGGCGCTTGTTTGGCAGACAGAAAAAAAGCGATCGTTTCGGCGCTCCATCTGCCGGAGGACGTCGTTCTCGGAGAGATGCTTCTGTATTTACCGGCAGTCGGGCGGCTGTGGTGGAAAATTACAGGAGCATTCTCTTTTTTTCCGACGAAATGCTGCGGCTGACGGGAAAGAACACCGGCTTACTATCAAGGGAAGGGGCTTTCGATTGAGTATTATGACCGCGATAATCTGCGGGTCACGGGGCAGATTGTGTCTGTCGAATTTGGGGTGCTGTGAGGAATGAGTATGGCGAAGGTAAGACACCTTCTACATGGGATAGTGCGGCTTAACATGCGCGGCACCTCCCCGGAGAGATTCCTGAATCTCTGTACACTGGCAGGTTTAAATGTCTGGCAGGTAAAAAAAGAGCAGGAAAATCTGCTGTTTTTATATGGAAATCCGCGATTTTAAGCGGTGTGCGCCACTGGCAAGAAAAGCGGGAGTCCGTCTGCATATCGTTGAAAAGCGTGGGCTGCCGGTGTTTCTCTGGCGGAACCGGAAACGGAAAGGGTGGGCGGTCAGCTTCGTCCTTTTTTTGCTGTTATTGTTTCTGGCACAATTCGTCTGGGAGATCGACTGGAGCGGAAACCGGCGTTATACCGAACGTGAGCTGAATCATTACCTCCAGACACTGCAGATTGAAGAGGGAATTCCCAAGAAGCGGATTTCCTGTGCGAGGCTGGAGGAAGAACTGCGGGAGTCATTTGAAGATATCACCTGGGTGTCGGTGCGCCTGCATGGGACGCGCCTTTTCATCCGCCTGCGGGAGAGCGAGGTTCCGGTCCGTCAGGAAGTGGAGTCCGGCGAGGCGTGCGATCTGGCGGCGGTATCAGACGCGCGGATCACGTCGGTAGTCGTCGGAGCGGAATCCCGCTTGTGCAGGCGGGAGATACGGTGGAAAAGGGCAGCTTCTGGTGTCGGGAACGGTGCCGATCACAGATGATGGAGGCGAAGAAATTTCCTCTTACCGGGTGCGGGCGGATGCGGATATATATGGGATCCGGGGAGCGGGTCGGGAGAAAGGAGCTTCCGCTCTGGAGGGAATGCGGACGGAAACAGGAAAGAAACGATACGGAATTGCTTTGGAAGCAGGAACACACACATTTTACTGGAAAATTCCAGAACTTTATGATATGATAGAACATACATTCGATATGGCGGAGCAGTGGGGCTTTTTCAGACGAAGCAGGCGGATGAAACCTGCCTGGACGATCCGGACGGAGTACCGAAATTGCGGCTCCCGCTTGCAAATTTTTATCTGCCGCTTTCTGTCGGGAAAGATAGCACCGGGAATACGTCTGTTTACGAAAAAGGTTATACAAAAACCAGAGCTTGAACAGTCAGCAGCATTTCAAAAAGGAATCGGAATTTGTTGAAAAATTGATCGAAAAAGGTGTACATATTATGGCAATAATGATAAAATAGAAAAGAATATCTGGTTACAGGATCAGCGGAACGCTAAAGGTAATAGAGCCTGCGGCAGTCAGCGTCCCTGTTTCTAAAACTCAAGGAGATTAAACAGACGGATGAGTGTAATTGAAACCATGATCGACATTCCGGCAGAACATGAGAGGAAATGTCTGCGGGCAGTTCGATGCATATTTAAAGAAAATAGAACGGACGCTTCATGTGACCATGATTACGCCAGGGACGGCGAGATCAAGCTGATTGGTCCGGAAAAGATCCGTCAGGCAAAAGCGTATTTAATAACCTGATCCAGCTTTCCATGCGGGGAATACTATTACCGAGCAGAATGTGGACTATGCCCTGTCTCTTTCCTTTACGGAAAATGATGACCAGATCTTGAGATCGATAAGGACATTATCTGCCGGACTATCAACGGAAAACCGGTGAAACCGAAAACCGTAGGACAGAAACAGTACGTGGACACGATCCGCAAGAAGATGATCGTATTTGGTATTGGCCCGGCTGGTACAGGTAAACTTATCTTGCCTATGGCTATGGCCATTCAGGCATTTAAAAACGGGGAAGTAGGGCGGATCATCCTTACAAGACCTGCTATAGAAGCAGGGGAGAAGTTAGGCTTCTCTTCCAGGTGATCTACAAAGCAAGATCGACCCTTATCTGCGGCCATTATATGATGCTTTATATCAGATCATGGGGCAGAAAGCTATCAGCATAATTCAGAAAAGGGACTCATTGAAGTAGCACCCCTTGCGTATATGCGAGGACGTACTCTGGATAATGCGTATATTATCTGGACGAGGCACAGAATACCACACCAGCCCAGATGAAGATGTTCTTAACAAGGATCGGTTTTGGCTCCAAGGTTATCATCACCGGAGACCAGACCCAGAAAGACCTTCCTTCCGGTGCAACTTCCGGTCTGGATACAGCTTTCAAAGTCCTTAAAAAATTGACGATATTGGTTTCTGCTATCTGACCAGTTCTGACGTAGTCCGTCATCCTCTGGTACAGAAGATCGTCAAGGCATATGATGATTATGAGAAGAAAACAGCGTCAAAGACCGCCAGAGGAAAGAAAAACTCCGGCAGTGAAAAATACACGAAAGGGGAATAATCGGTAATGACAGTTTCCATTGATAGTATGAAGCAGAGAAAAAACTGGATCTTCCCTATGAGAAGATCATAAAGGAGATCGTAGAGGCGTCTCTTGATTTTGAAAAATGCCCGTATGAGGCGGAGGTGAATGTAGTCTGACAAATGATGAGGAGATTCATCGCCATCAATAAAATTCCGTCAGATCGACCGCCAACGGACGTGTTGTCTTTTCCGATGGGTGATTACGATGTGCCGTCCGATTTTGAACGGTTGGAAGATGCAGTCGAGGATTATTTTAACCCGGAAACGGGCGAACTTCTTCTGGGCGATATCGTGATCTCTGATCGATAAGGTAGACGAGCAGGCGGAGAAATACGGTCATTCTAAGGAGCGCGAACTGGCGTTCCTGGTGGCACACAGTATGCTTCATTTGTGCGGTTATGATCATATGGAAGATGACGAACGCCTGGTTATGGAGAAAAAAGACAGGATACTGGCTGGCAAAGGGTATACGCAGATGAAAAGCAGGGAAAAGAAAAAGGCAGTACGAAGGGAAAATGATGTTCGGGAACGAGGCATATGGGGATGTGATGGGGCTGTGCGGAATGAAAAAAAAGCAGTTGAAGAAAATAAGCAGCACAGGCGCTGGTTCCCACTCTGATGGTAGTCTGCCACTCTGGCAGGCTGTTCGGCTCACAAAGAAATATCGGTAACGGCAGCAGAGACACAGGAGGAGACACGTGAGCTGTCCTTAAATACAGACGGAGGCCGAAACGCAGCCGGAAGCAAGAGCCGGAGGAACGCTGCGAAAAAGACGGGAAGATACAGGTTATCTGACCGGAGAATGGACGGATGTCGCAACAGGCGAAACCGCCGTCCGCTCGCAATCATGATGAGCAATGACAAGGTGGCGCTTCCGCAGTATGGCGTCAACCATGCCGGAGTGGTCTATGAGGCACCAGTGGAAGGCAGCATGAACCGCTATATGGCAGTGATCGAGGATTATGATGATCTGGACCGGATCGGTTCCGTCCGGAGCTGCCGCCCATACTATACTTTTTTTTGCAAGGGAATTTGAGGCGGTCTATGCACATTATGGGCAGAATACGTTTGCACTTCCGTATCTGGAGCAGATGGAACATTTAGATGGAATCAAAGGCAATGGGGCATCTGCGTATTTCCGGACCAAGGATCGGAAGACCCCGCACAATGCCTATGCGTCGGGACCAAAGCTGCGCCAGGCGATCGAGGCGAGCGGTTATGCGGATGCGTACCCGGAGAGCTATGAGGGGCATTATACTTTTTTGCGCCGGAGAGTGCGCCGGTGTGCTTTGAGGATGGTATCGCAGCGGCCAAAGTAGTGCCAGGTTATCAGTTAAGCAATCCCTGGTTTGAGTATCACCCGGAGGACGGGCTGTACTACCGGTATCAGTATGGCGGTCCGCATATGGGAGATGAAGGACAGATAGCGGTTAAAAATATTATTTTCCAATACTGTTTGTGGAAATATTATAAACCGACGGAATATCTGGATATTGATGTCCATACACCGGCGACGGGGGTATTATTCTACAAATGGACACGGCATTCTGATTCGTTGGGAAAAAGACGGCGCTTACGGCGTCACAAAGTATTACGATATGGACGGTCAGGAAATCAAGCTGAATCCGGGCAAGACCTGGGTCTGCATCCTTCCGAATGACCGTATGGATAAGGCGGAATTCTATGGAGAACAGACGGAGTAGAAGAAAACCCGGAATGCGGGAAGAGACAGAAAGAGAGATAATCAGCCGGCAGCGTACGGCAGGACGTAGAGAAGAAGCAGCCGGAGGCAGCCGGGAAAGTGCGGGCAGAAGCCGTAACCGGTCAGGAAGCAGCCGGAAGCCGGAAGCGGTTCCGGTGAGGAAAGAAAATTTTGTCATTCAGGGCACGATCCTGGCAGCTGCCGGTATCATTGTGCGTCTGATCGGTATTCTGTACCGCGTCCCGATGACGAATATCATCGGCGATGAGGGCATGGGATATTATTCGACGGCATTCAACGTATATAATATCATGCTGATCCTTTCATCGTACAGTCTGCCTCTGGCGGTGTCGAAGATGGTAGCGGCCCGCCTTGCGAAAGGGCAGTACCGCAATATGAACCGTGTTCTGCGGGCGGCGCTTGTCTATGCGACGGTCGTAGGTGGTCTGGCATGCTTTATTACCTGGAATTTTGCAGGCTTTTTGCAACGACCTTGTTTAACACGCCGTTCTGCGTGTATGCACTCCGCACACTTGCGCCAACGATCTGGATTATGGCCTATCTGGGCGTGCTGCGCGGTTATTTCCAGGGACATGGAACGATGATTCCGACGGCGATCTCGCAGATTTTGGAGCAGGTGGTCAACGCGATTATCAGTGTGGTGGCCGCCAGCGTCCTTTTCAAGGTGGGACTGGATACAGCGAAGGTATATGGAAAAGATGGATATGCACAGGCATTTGGCGCGGCAGGCGGTACGATCGGCACAGGAAGCGGCGCGTTTGCAGCCCTGTTATTTGTGCTGGTATTGTTTTTACTCTACCGTCCGACGGCAAAACGGAGGATTGCCAGGATCGGAGCGGTAGTGTGGATTCCTACCGTCAGATTTCGAGAATCTTCTTCTTTACCGTTATTCCGGTTATCGTAAGCTCGGGTGTTTACAATATTAACTCGGTTATTGACAACGGTATCATGGCGCACGGCATGGAGTCGCTGGGACGCGGCAAAGAGTTTTTTAGCCCTCTGGGGTATCTACAACAACAAATATATGCTGCTGGTACACGTCCCGCTTGCGATGGCGAACTCACTGTCCTCGTCGCTGATTCCTTCGCTGTCCGGTGCAATAGCGCGTAAGGACCGAAAGGCGGCGATTGAGAAGACAGCCCTTGCGATCCGGTTTGCTATGCTGATTGCGATTCCGTCGGCGGTGGGGCTGACGGTACTTTCAGCGCCGGTCAATAACCTGTTATTCCGGGGCGGCAACAATGCGGAAGCGATCCGTATGATGATGATTGGCGCTTCAGCCGTTATCTTCCTGTCACTTTCGACGGTTACCAATGCAATCTTACAGGGACTTAACCGGATGAATGTTCCGGTGCGGAACGCCCTGATTTCGTTGGCATTACACGTGATTGCGCTGTATATTATGCTGATGATCTTCAATATGGGTATCTACAGTATGGTATTTGCAAGTATTTTATTTGCGCTCTTTATGTGCATTTTAAATGCGATCGCGATCCGCAACACACTCGGTTACCGCCAGGAGATGGTCAAGACCTTCCTGCTGCCGGCGATCAGCGCAGCATTTATGGGCGCGGCGGCATATGGCGTATACCGTGGGGTTACGCTGGTGATCCACAGCAATGTGCTGGGAACGCTGCTGGCGGTGCTTGTGGCGGTCGCGGTATATGGCGTGCTTCTTATCAAGCTGCACTGTATCGAGGAAGATGAGATGTATTCGATGCCGATGGGACGGAAACTCACACGCATCTGCCGGAAGCTGCATCTGATGTAGGGTTAGAAATTTAGCTATGATTAAAATTTAGAAAAAAGTGAATAATAAGGATACACAACAGGAGGTATCCTTATTATGAGAAAATATCAGGAATACTGTTTGCGGCGCTTTTTTGTTTTGCAATGCTTCTGCTTCTGGCGGCAGGGCTCTGGTGGTACCGTCCACGACGGGCCGAACCGGTACCGGGGCGCGTGTATGAGTCAGAGCGGATGCCGGAGAATAATGCGGTTCTGAACCCGGAACCGGAAGTGGCGGAGAAACAATCCGGCTATTGTCTGACGGCGGAGGATGGGATGCTGCTTATCTTTGACGGAACAAGCGGCGAAGTCTGTTTCCAGACCCATATGCCGCTCTCAGAATTTTCCGTGGAAGAACAGGAAAAACTGCTGGAAGGAGTCTGGTTCGACACAATGACGGATGTGTTTCACTATCTGGAGTCTTTCAGCAGTTAGATGTGATTATAATACAGTCAAAAACAAAGAATAAAGTCCGCGTATGGACGGTACGAAGCAAACGGTCAGGAAGGGAAATAGGGATGAGTCAGAATAAAGTAATCATAGTGGGAGCGGGAGCAGCCGGAATGACGGCTGCCATTTTTGCTGCCAGGGAGGGCGCTCAGGTGGTTCTGCTGGAACATAAAGACCGGGTCGGCAAGAAGATCCTGTCTACCGGCAATGGACGCTGTAACCTTTCAAACCGTTTGCAGGAGCCGTTCTGCTACCGCAGTGGTCAGCCGGATTTTCCATGGAAGGCGCTTGGGGCGTTTACGCTTCCGATGACACTGGAATATTTTGAGGATCTCGGCGTTTTGACGCGGGAACGGGACGGATATCTGTATCCATATTCCGGGCAGGCAAGCGCTGTTTTAGATGCACTCCGTCTGGGACTTGCGCGGGAGTCGGTTCAGGTGGTGACGGAATGTGAAGTTTTCTCGATCACGCCGCGCGAAGATGCGAAACACCGGTTTGAAGTGAAGACGTCCCAGGGAACTTTTCGGGCGAGACGCTGTTTCTGGCGTGCGGCAGCAAGGCGGCACCGGGGACAGGTTCGGATGGAAGCGGATACAAACTGGCGAAACGGCTGGGACACCATATCATCAAGCCGCTTCCGGCACTGGTTCAGCTTCGTTGCCCGGAAAAAGTTCTTTAAACAGCTCGCTGGAGTACGCGCGGATGCCTCTGTGATACTCTACAGCGATGGCAGAAAGCTGGCGGAGGACAAGGGCGAGGTGCAGCTTACGGATTATGGTATTTCGGGAATTCCGGTTTTCCAGGTCAAAAGCCGCTTTGCGGCGCGCGCGCTCGATGAGGACGGGATGTACGGGCGGTACTCAATTTTTATCCGGAATGCCCGGAAACGGAGACACGCCGGATATTAAAAGAGCGGGTGAGCGCCTGAAAGAACGGCAGGTGGAGGACTTTTTTTCCGGCTGGATACATAAAAACTGGCAGCTCTGTTTTTAAAACAGGCAGGAATCCGGCCAGATCGGACGGTTGGCAGCCTGACAGAGGCACAGATTCAGACGCTGGGGATCTGCTCTGCCGGTTTGAGGTCAGCGTGAACGGTACAAATTCCTTTGAACAGGCACAGATCTGCTGCGGCGGCGTCGATGTGCGGGAGGTTGACGCACAGACGATGGAATCGAAGAAGGTAAAAGGGTTATATTTTGCCGGGGAGATTCTGGATGTCGATGGCATCTGCGGCGGTTATAATCTCCAGTGGGCGTGGAGCAGCGGCGCAGCAGCTGGAAAAATGTGCTGGAAGGAGTCAGATAAATGATACGAGTAAATCAGGTAAAACTGCCGGTCAGCCACAGTGAGGCGGATCTTCGCAAAGAAAACTGCCAAAATGATGGGAGTATCGGCAGATCAGATACAGTCGGTGGAGCTGGTGCGCCAGTCTCTGGATGCGCGCAAAAAGCCAGATCTGTACTATTTATATGCATTAGATGTTGCAGTGGCAGGGAAAGAGGCGGCGATTGTCAAACGTGCGCGCAGTGTAAATGTGCAGATCCGAAAGGAAGAGGCGTACCGCCTGCCCGATCCGGGAATAGAGCCGCTTCGGGAACGACCGGTAATCGTGGGCTTTGGTCCGGCAGGTATGTTTTGTGGTCTGATGTTGGCGCGTGCCGGATATCGCCCGCTTATTCTGGAACGGGGGCTGGATGCGGACAGCCGTGCAAAGGCGGTTGCACGCTATTGGACAGATGGAACGCTGGATCCGGAGTGCAATGTGCAGTTCGGCGAGGGCGGTGCCGGTACGTTTTCAGATGGAAAGCTGAATACGCTGGTCAAGGATCCATCTGGGCGGAATAAGGAAGTGCTGAAAATCTTGGCGCAGGCGGGCGCGGATCCGACGATTACCTATGTGAACAAGCCGCACGTCGGAACGGATGTTCTGCGGACGGTGGTAAAGAATATTCGAAGTGAGATAGAGAGTCTGGGCGGTGAGGTACGGTTTGGCTGCCGTCTGGAGGACTTTGAGACACAGAATGGTCATTTGTGTTCCATCCGCGTCAGTGCCCGTAAAGGCACGTCGGAGGCAGGACGGACGGTGGAGGAGATTCCGGCATCGGCACTGGTGCTGGCGATCGGGCATAGCGCCCGCGATACGTTTGCGATGCTGGCAGAGAAACCGCTCGACATGCAGGCAAAGGCATTTGCAGTGGGACTGCGGATCCAGCACCCACAGACGCAGATCAACTTAAGTCAGTACGGACGGGAAGAAGCCGGGAATCTGGGGGCTGCCAGCTATAAGCTGACGGCACAGACCTCCGGAGGCAGGGGCGTGTATTCTTTCTGTATGTGTCCGGGCGGCTTTGTTGTGGATGCATCCTCAGAGCCGGGACGGCTGGCAATCAACGGCATGAGCAACCATGATCGTGCCGGTGCAAACGCAAACAGCGCTCTGATTGTGACCGTTACACCGGAGGATTTTTTCCACAGCCGGGCACACTTGGAGGCGTGACGTTCCAGCGTCAGCTGGAGGAAGCGGCATACCGCTGCGGCGGCGGAAAAAATCCCGGTACAGCTTTATGGAGATTTCCGGGAAAACCGGATTTCAACGGGATTTGGAGCAGTGACACCACAGTTTGAAGGACAGTTTGCATTTGGAAATCTGCGGAGGTGCTGCCGGAAGTGCTTTCGGCAGCGATGTTAGAGGGAATGGAACATTTTGGACATGTGATTCATGGCTTTGACCGCGAGGATGCGGTTTTTGCCGGAGTAGAGAGCCGGACCTCCTCGCCGCTGCGGATTCCGCGTGACCACGCGACGATGGAGAGCAGCACGATCGCGGGCATCTACCCATGCGGCGAAGGCGCTGGATATGCGGGCGGCATTACCTCGGCGGCGATGGATGGGATGAAGACGGCAGAGGCAATTATCGCGAAGTATGCTATCCCCAAAATTAAAACAAGCATTATAAGAGGAGAAATGATAGATGAAACAGGAAAGAATTGACCGTATTAATACGTTATATCATAAGAGCCAGGCAGTTGGATTGACCGAAGAAGAGAAAAAAAGAGCAGGCAGCGCTTCGGAAGGAGTACATTGAGTCAATCCGTGGAAATATGCGAGGACAGTTAAATTCGATACTGATTAAAGAGAAAGACGGTTCTATTACGGATCTGGGTAAGAAATACGGCGGCGTTACGGATACGAAGAATTAATTGAAGGGTAGAAGAGATGGTTATTCATTCATCTGGATCGCAGATATCAAAACAGGAGATTCGCGCATATGTCCTTCAAAAACGCCGGACTCTGCTGCCAGAAGAAAAAAAACAACGATGGGATGAGGCGTTGTTAGAACGTCTCATCCCCTCTTTCCATCAGCTGGGACGGCAGTGTATGCCTATACGAGTGTGCGCGGTGAGGCAAGTACGGAATATTTGATTGACGAGCTGTTAAAAGCGCGGCTGCCGGGTAGCGCTGCCGCGGGTGTTTGGGCGTGAAATGCGTTTTTCTATGTCACAATCGGTGCCAGCTTGTGACGGGGGCATATGGCACCAATTTGAAAGTTTACGGCAGACTGGGATATATGAAAAATCAAAAAAGAAAAATCCGGCGATGAAAATTGCAATGTGCGGCTGTATGATGCAAGAGCCTACAGTTGTAGAAAAAATACAGAAAAGCTATCCGTTTGTCGATCTTGTTTTTGGTACGCATAATGTCTATAAACTGGCAGAGCTGCTTTATACGAGGATTCATTCGGACCGCATGGTATTGGATATCTGGAAAGAGGCAGAGGGCATCGTGGAAGATCTGCCAAGTGTCCGCAAATATCCGTTTAAGGCGGGCGTGAATATCATGTATGGCTGCAATAATTTCTGCACATACTGTATCGTGCCTTATGTGCGCGGCCGGGAACGAAGCCGGAAACCGGAAGAAATTCTCCGTGAGATTAAAAACCTTGTGGCGGATGGTGTCATTGAGATCATGCTTCTCGGGCAAAATGTCAATTCTTATGGAAAGACACTTGAAGAACCGATGACATTTGCGGAACTTTTACAGGAAGTGGAAAAGATTGAAGGCTTGAGCGCATCCGCTTTATGACATCGCATCCGAAAGATCTGTCAGATGAACTGATCGAAGTAATGGCAAAAAGTAAGAAAATCTGTACGCATCTTCATTTGCCTCTGCAGTCCGGAAGTACGGAAATTTTGAAGAAAATGAACCGCCATTATACGAAGGAGCAGTATCTGGATCTTGTTGTACGAATTAAGGAGAAAATGCCAAATATTTCCTTGACAACGGATTTGATCGTAGGTTTTCCGGGCGAGACGGAAGAAGATTTTGAAGAGACTCTGGATGTGGCAGTATATCGATGGTTACAAGTTCTACTTTGACTCCTGCGGTCGTCTGGTTCAGGACGTAGACAGCCTGATTGGCAAGCAGTCCGATTATCTCCTGAAGGTAAATAAGACACTGAACTGCCTGACGGTTTATGCAAAAGACGGCAATAACGGATATATTATTCCAGTGAAAGCGATGCTGACCTCCGTCGGTGATGATACGCCGATTGGAACTTTCAAGACTCCGGAGAAATATCGCTGGAGACTGATGGTAAATGATACTTACACCCAGTATGCAACCCGTATCACACAGGGATTCCTGTTCCATTCGATTACATACGCAACCCCGAATGAGAATAACCTTCTGACCGTCGGCTATAATGGTCTGGGTGTTTCCCGTTCTTTAGGCTGTGTACGCCTGAACTGTAGAAACTCCAAGTGGGTATATGATAACTGCCATCTGGGAACGACTGTACAGGTATACGAGGATGCCAATGTAGCATCTCCATTTGATAAGCCGGAGCTGGTACCGATCTCCGATCAGCAGACCTGGGATCCGACGGATCCGAAATTCAACTAAAATAAAACGACAGCGGTCTGTCCGGTCTGGCATTCAGATGAGTGAAGTGCCGGAAAACGGGCGGATCGCGATGAAGAGAGGTAAATTGTGGCACTTTCACCAATGATGACTCATTATCTGGAGACGAAAAAAACAGTATCCGGACTGTATTCTGTTTTATCGTCTTGGCGATTTCTATGAGATGTTTTTGAGGATGCCCAGACTGTTTCGAAAGAACTGGAACTTACCCCTGACTGGAAAAGACTGCGGACTGGAGGAACGCGCGCCTATGTGCGGCGTTCCTTATCATGCCGTAGAGGGTTATTTGAGCCGTCTCGTCCAGAAGGGGTATAAGGTAGCCATCGCGGAGCAGGTGGAGGATCCGAAGCTGGCCAAGGGGCTGGTGAAGCGGGAGGTAATCCGGGTGGTGACGCCGGGAACCCTGACAAATTCACAGGTTCTGGAGGAATCAAAAACAATTATCTGATGGGAATTGTATACATAGACGGTGTATTCGGCGTTTCGACGGTTGATGTCAGCACGGGCGACTATCTTGTGACGGAGGTTCGCAACGAGCGCAGTCTGTTAGATGAAATTTATAAATTTTCGCCGTCGGAGCTTATCTGCAACGAGGCTTTTTACATGTCAGGAATCGATTTAGAGGACTTGAAAGTACGGTTAAATGCCGTGATCTCAGCACTTGAAAATCGGTTCTTTTCTGATGATTCCTGCCGGAGAATCCTGCGGGAACATTTTCATGTAGAGCACCTGGAAGCGTTGGGACTGGCGGACTATGAGACGGGCGCGATCGCGGCGGGTGCTGTCCTGCAGTATCTGTATGAGACGCAGAAAAATACGCTGGAACACCTGACGCGCCTGACTGTCTATACGACCGGACAGTTTATGATGCTGGATACGTCCACGCGCCGGAACCTGGAGCTTACTGAGACGCTCCGGGAAAAGCAGAAGCGAGGCACACTTCTCTGGGTGCTTGATATGACGAAAACGGCGATGGGCGCCCGTATGCTGCGGACACTAGTGGAGCAGCCGCTCATCAGCCGGGAGGAGATCCTGCGCCGCCAGAATGCGATCGAAGAGCTGAACATGAACTATATCAGCCGCGAGGAGCTGTGCGAATATCTGAATCCGATCTACGATCTCGAACGTCTGATCGGACGCATCAGTTACCGGACGGCAAATCCGCGCGATCTCATCGCGTTTGGCAATTCACTGGCGATGCTTCCGTATATCAAACAGATTTTGAAGGAGTTTTCAGGCGAGCTGCTTAAAACCTGGAAGCCGCTCTGGATCCGCTGGCAGATTTGAAGGAACTGATTGACAAGGCGATCGTGGAAGAGCCGCCGATCACGGTGCGCGAGGGCGGCATCATCAAGGAAGGCTACCATGAGGAGGCAGACCGTCTGCGTCATGCAAAGACAGAAGGAAAAGACTGGCTGGCACAGTTAGAGCAGAGCGAGCGCGAAAAGACAGGAATCAAAAACCTGAAAGTCAAGTTCAATAAGGTATTTGGCTACTATTTTGAGGTGACGAATTCCTTTAAGGATCTGGTGCCGGATTATTTCATCCGTAAACAGACCCTGACAAACGCAGAGCGCTATACGACCGACCGGCTGAAAGAGCTGGAAGATATCATTCTCGGCGCCGAGGACAAGCTGGTTTCTCTGGAGTACGATCTGTTTTGCCAGGTGCGCGACCAGATCGCGGGCGAGGTAAACCGGATTCAGAGTGCCGCCCGTGCGATCGCGATGACGGATGTGCTGGCGTCTCTGTCGGTGGTGGCGACGCGTTACAATTACGTGAAACCTCATATCAACGAAAAGGGCATCATTCGCATCAAAAATGGACGTCATCCGGTCGTAGAGCGCATGATGGGCGGCGAGATGTTTGTCGCCAATGACACATATTTAGACAACGGAAAGAACCGGATTTCGATCATTACTGGTCGAACATGGCTGGTAAGTCAACTTATATGCGTCAGACGGCGCTGATCACGCTGATGGCGCAGATCGGAAGCTTCGTCCCGGCGGATGAGGCGGATATCGGTCTCTGCGACCGTATTTTTTACCCGGGTGGGCGCCTCCGATGATCTGGCATCCGGCCAGAGCACCTTCATGGTGGAGATGACCGAGGTTGCGAATATCCTGCGGAATGCGACGAAAAACAGCCTTCTGATTCTCGATGAGATCGGGCGCGGTACGAGTACCTTCGACGGCCTTTCGATCGCCTGGGCGGTGGTGGAGTATATTAGTAATACGAAGATTCTGGGTGCTAAGACGCTGTTTGCCACCCATTACCATGAACTGACGGAGTTGGAAGGAACCTTAAGCGGCGTCAACAACTACTGCATCGCCGTCAAAGGAACAGGGCGACGATATCGTCTTCCTGCGTAAAATCGTGAAGGGTGGCGCCGATAAGAGCTATGGCATCCAGGTGGCGAAGCTTGCAGGCGTTCCGGCTCCGGTCATCGATCGGGCAAAGAACTGGTGGAAGAGTTGAGCGATGCCGACATTACAGCGCGTGCGAAGGAGATTGCAGAAAATGGTCCGGGAACCCAGACGCGCAAAAAAGGTGGCAAAACCGGACGAGGTAGATCTGCAGCAGATGTCGATCTTTGACACGGTCAATGAGGACGATATCATCAAGGAGATCATGGAACTGGAAGTAAACCGGATGTCTCCGCTGGATGCGCTCAATACATTAGATAAGCTGTAGGCGAAGCTGAAAAACCGGTGGATGCACCAGTAAAAAAAGAGTTTAGGAAGGATGTGGAGGAGATAGATGGCTGCGATTCAGGTCTTGGATTCCAATACAATCAATCAGATTGCAGCCGGCGAGGTCATTGAACGGCCGGCGTCGGTTGTCAAGGAGCTTTTGGAGAATGCGATCGATTCGAAGGCGACGGCGATCACGGTGGAGATTCAGGGCGGCGGTCTGCAGACGATCCGGGTGACGGATAACGGAAGCGGCATTGTGCGCGAGAGATCCCACTGGCATTTAAGCGCCATGCGACCAGCAAGATCCGGACGGCGTCGGATTTGTTTCAGGTGGCATCGTTAGGGTTCCGCGGCGAGGCGCTGGCGTCGATCGCGTCGGTGGCGAAGGTGGAACTGATCACGAAAACAAACGATTCGATCAGGGATCCGTTACCGCATCGAGGGCGGCGAGGAACTGGGACTGGAGGAGGTCGGTGCGCCGGAGGGCACGACCTTTATCGCCAGAGATCTGTTCTACAATACACCGGTACGCCGGAAGTTTTTAAAGACACCGGCGACAGAAGGGTCCCATGTGGCAGATTTAGTCGAAAAGATTGCCCTGTCGCATCCGGAAATCTCCATCCGTTTCATCAATAACAACCAGAGCCGTCTCCATACCTCTGGAAATCATAACTTAAAAGATATAATTTATGCGGTCTTTGGACGCGAGATCACGGCAAATCTGATTGAGGTGGATGCCGGAGCTGATCCGATCCGGGTAGGCGGCTTCATCGGTAAGCCGCTGATCGCGCGTGGCAACCGCACGTATGAGAATTATTTCATCAACGGACGCTATATCAAGAGCAGTATCATCGGAAAAGGCGATCGAGGACGCATATAAACCATTCATGATGCAACACAAGTATCCATTTACGATGCTGCAATTTACGATCGATCCGTCGTATATTGACGTCAACGTCCATCCGGCGAAGATGGAGATCCGTTTCAGGGACGGCGAACAGATCTACCGGACGGTCTACCATACGATCGCGATGGCACTCGCTAACCGGGAACTGATTCCGGCGGTTTCGCTGGAGAATGAGAAGAATGCAGAGAAAGAGCTGAAGATTCCGGGGCTGGAAAAGGAGTGCTGCCGGAGCTTCCAACCAGAAAGACGGAAAGCAGCCAGGGCAGCCGTCCGTCCTTAAAACCGGTTCGTATCCGTGAGGAACATCCGGAACCGTTTGAGACGAAAACGTCTGGGGGCGTCGCAGGCAGAAATGATGTCGGTCTCGGAAGATATGCCGGGATATGAGGCTGAAAACGGCAGTGGATCAAATGTGGCTGTGTCAGGAACGGGGCGGCTCGATGAAGTGTTTGGAAGAACCGACACAACCGGCAGAGTTGAAAATGTTTCAATTAATACAGAGTCAGATCTGCCAGAGCCGGCCACGTCAGCGCCTTCCAGCGAATCCATCTCAGCTTCAGCGGGGCAAACTGCATCTCCTGCATCCGTTTCAGCAGGATCGACCCAGTCCGCCCCATCTGAAAAGCCCGTCAGATGGATCTGTTTGAAGATAAACTCCTGACCAAACCGGCGCGTGCGAACCACATCGCCTGATTGGACAGCTGTTTGACACATACTGGCTGGTGGAGTATCATGATAATCTGTACATCATTGATCAGCATGCGGCGCATGAAAAATCCTCTATGAGCGGACAATGGCATCCCTTCAAAAGAGGGAGTACACCTCCCAGATGATCGATCCGCCGATCATTTTGAGTCTCAACAGCAGTGAGCAGCTCAAATTAGAAGCAGTATATGGAACATTTACCTCGATCGGATTTGAGATTGAGCCGTTTGGCGGCAAGGAGTACGCGGTGCGTGCCGTTCCGGCGAACCTCTTTTCCGTCGCAAAACGCGAGCTTCTGATGGAGATGATCGACGATCTGGCGGAGGGCAATGGAAGCGGAACCCCGGATCTCATCAATGAGCGTGTGGCGACGATGTCGTGTAAGGCGGCGGTCAAGGGCAATCACACATTATCATTTGCCGAAGCGGACAAGCTGATCGATGAGCTTCTGGAACTCAAAATCCGTATGCGTGCCCACATGGACGCCCAACGATCATATCGATGAGCAAATATGAGTTGGAGAAGAAATTCAAACGGATTGTATAACCCATTAAAAGGAGAGAAGAAAGTCTTATGGGAAATCTGGAACAAGCGGCTGAAAAAAAAGCCCCTGATTGTCCTGACCGGACCGACGGCAGTCGGAAAAACAACGGCGCTGTCCATTCAGCTTGCCAGGCGGATCGGCGGCGGAGATCATCAGCGCGGATTCGATGCAGGTGTACCGCCACATGGATATCGGTACGGCAAAGATACGCCTGGAGGAGATGGACGGTGTGCCGCACCATCTGATCGATATTTTAGAGCCGACTGAGGATTTCAATGTCGTGCGGTTTCAGGCGCTTGCCCGCGCGGCGGCGGAAGATATTTACAGCCGCGGAAAAATTCCGATCGTGGCAGGTGGAACCGGCTTTTATATTCAGGCACTGCTCAATGATATTGATTTCACCCAGATCGATGAAAATACGCAGTTTCGGGAGGAGATGGAACGCCTGGCAGCCGAACAGGGGGCGGAAGTTCTGCATGAGCGCCTGCGGGCGGTCGATCCAGAATCGGCGGAGGCGATCCACGCAAACAATGTAAAACGTGTGATCCGCGCGCTGGAATATTATGAGCAGACGGGCGAGAAGATTTCTGCCCACAATGAGGCGGAGCGGGCAAAGACTTCACCGTACCATTTCTTCTATTATGTATTAAATACCGATCGGACGGTTCTCTATGAGCGGATCGAGAAGCGGATCGACGAGATGATGGAAGAGGACTGGTAGAGGAAGTGAGGCAGTTGCAGGCGATGGGCTGTCGCCGTGATTCACTGGCGATGCAGGGACTTGGATATAAAGAAATTCTGGCCTATTTAAATGGCGAAATGTCGTTGGAGACAGCGGTCAATATCCTGAAACGCGATACGCGCCATTTTGCGAAACGTCAGCTTACCTGGTTCCGGCGGGAACGCGACGTGCGTTTCTTATATTTGCCGGAATTTGATAATGACCGGGAACGCGTGCTGGAACATATTCTGCAGGAATTAGCGGCGGAAGCGGGGATTATGGAGTGTGATTCATAAGATGGATGGAACACTCAAATTATAATCAAGAAAAGTTAAAGAAACAAAAAAGAATTATAGAATAACCGACAAAAAAGGAAAGGAACTACCATGGAGTTAGAGAAAATGTATGGCGACCTCGGCATTTCGAAAGAAGTGCTTGAATATGGGCCAGAATCGAAGCGGCTCTGGAAGACCGTTTCACAGAGATCGATGGCAATGCAGAGTACAATCAGTTAAAGGTAATCGCTGCGATGCAGAAAAACCGCGTCAGCGATATTCATTTTTCCGGTACAACCGGATATGGTTACAACGACCTCGGACGTGAGACGCTGGAACAGGTATATGCGGATGTATTCCACACTGAGGACGCGTTGGTGCGCCCGCAGATCGTGTGCGGAACGCACGCGCTCTACACGGCATTAGCCGGAAACCTGCGCCCGGGCGACGAGCTGCTTTCGCCGGTGGGAAAACCGTATGATACTCTGGAGGAAGTGATCGGCATCCGCGAGTCCAACGGTTCTCTGCGGGAGTACGGCATTTCATACCGTCAGGTTGACCTGCTGCCGGACGGAACCTTCGATTACGACGGCATCCGCGCGGCGATCAACGAGAAAACAAAACTGGTAACCATCCAGCGTTCCAAGGGATACGCATCCCGTCAACCCTCTCGGCAGAGCAGATCGGTGAACTGATTGCATTTGTTAAATCCATCAAACCGGAAGTGATCTGTATGGTGGACAACTGCTATGGCGAATTCGTTGAGCGGATCGAACCGAGCGATCTCGGTGCGGACATGGTAGTCGGTTCCCTGATTAAAAACCCGGGCGGCGGACTGGCGCCGATCGGCGGCTATATCGCCGGAACCAGACAGTGCATCGAAAATGCAGCGTACCGCCTTGGTTCTCCTGGGCTCGGACGGGAGGTCGGCGCGAGTCTTGGCGTCAACCAGTCCTTCTTCCAGGGACTTTTCCTGGCACCGACTGTTGTATCCGGCGCATTAAAGGGAGCTATCTTTGCGGCAAACGTCTATGAGCGCCTGGGCTTTGATGTGGTTCCGAACAGCACGGAGCCGCGCTATGATATCATTCAGGCGATCACGTTTGGAAAACCGGAGGGTGTTATTGCGTTCTGCCAGGGCATTCAGGCGGCGGCGCCGGTTGACAGCTATGTATCGCCGGAACCGTGGGATATGCCGGGGTATGATTCCCAGGTTATTATGGCAGCAGGTGCCTTTATCCAGGGATCCTCGATAGAGCTTTCCGCGGATGGTCCGATCAAACCGCCGTACAGCGTATTCTTCCAGGGCGGACTGACCTGGTACCATGCGAAGTTAGGCATTTTAATGTCCCTGCAGAAGCTTCTGGATGCAGGCATAGTAAAACCCTGAGCAGCTCAAAATCGACTAGAAATGACGTTTTTTGAATGATTTTGTAATTAATTTTAAGAAAACTTTAAAAAAAATCTGCCGGACTGTCTATACACATTCCGGCAGTTTGTCTAAGATAATAAAGATTATAGAAAGGGGCGGTATTCGGTATCATGAATCGAGCAAAAATTTCTGGATTCTGCTGCTGCTTCTGATGACAGGGATTGTGTTAGGTGGATTTATCGGAAATATGGCATCCGGCGTCAGGGGACTGTCGTGGCTGAATTACGGACAATCATTCGGTCTGATGGACCCGGTTGTTCTTGATTTAGGAATCCTGGTTATCACGTTTGGTCTGTCAATCCGGGTGACGATGGCGAGCATCATCGGCGTTGTCATTGCACTGATCGCATATCGTCTGATTTAATCAAAGAATCCCGCCAGGCGGGAATGGCTTTCTGTATGCAGAGGAGAGGCACGCAGGAGGACAATCAATGAAAAAAAAATAAAGAAACCAGTAAAAAGTTTTGAACCGACCGCTGGATGGCGTCTTACCATGAAAGATATCCCTGAAAAGACCGCCCCTACGAAAAATGTGAGAGGGAGGGAGTTGGGGCACTGACGGACGCCGAGCTTTTAGCGATCCTTATCCGGACCGGAAACCGGCAGGAGTCGGCACTTTCCTGGCAACCCGGATTCTGGCGCAGGCGCGCCGCCGGGAATTTTAGGGCTTTTGCATCTGACTCTTCCAGAACTGATGGAGCAGAAAGGAATCGGCAGGGTCAAGGGAATCGAACTTTTGTGTGTGGGAGAACTGTCACAGCGGATCTGGCGCACCTTGACGCTTTCAGAAGCGCCTGCGTTTACGGCACCGGAGGCGATCGCCGCTTTTTATATGGAGGAAATGCGTCACAAAGAGCAGGAAGAGATGCACCTGATGATCCTCAATACGAAGCAGAGGCTGATTCGGGATATCCTGCTGTTTCGGGGAACCTTCAATCACTCTCCGGCGTCTCCGAGGAGATATTTATCGAGGCGCTGCGCTATCATGCAGCCAGCATCGTTTTAGTACATAATCATCCGAGCGGGGATCCTACCCCAGTGCGGAGGATCGGCGGACGACCGTCCGGATTCAGGAGGCGGGCGCTATGCTGGGAATCCGGCTTTTGGATCATGTGATTATCGGCGAACAAGCCTATTTTAGTTTCAAAGAACGGGGAATACTATCATTATGAAAAAAACAGCAAGTATATTCTGGCAGGTATGTCAGCCTTCTGTCTTGTGCTGATTACAGCAACGTCTATCAAATCAAGCTTTCTGATGCCGCTTCGGACGGGTGTCGGTTTTGTTCTGGTACCGCTGCAGTCAGGCGTCAACGCGATTGGCACAGGTCTCTACAATACGCTTGAAAATTTTTCCTCCTGCGGGAGGCGCAGGAGGAGAACAAAAATCTCCAGATGCGTCTGGACCAGATGGTGGAAGAGAACAACCGCTTGCAGTCGGAGCTTTACGAGTTAGACCGTCTCAGAGAGCTGTATCAGCTTGATCAGGAATATATGCAGTATAAAAAATAGCCGCCCGTGTCATTGCAAAGGACTCTGGAAACTGGTTTCAGGTATTCCGGATCGACAAGGGAGCGGACGATGGCATTCAGGAAGATATGAACGTCATGGCAGGCGGCGGACTGGTCGGTATTGTAACCGATGTCGGGGCAAACTATGCAACTGTCCGCGCGATCATCGATGACGACAGCAACGTCAGCGGCATGTCCCTGCGGACCGGCGATACCTGTAATGTATCCGGCAACCTGACGCTTTACCAGGATGGACGGCTGGGACTTGACCATATCAAGAAAGAGGCAGATATCCAGGAGGGCGACAAGATCGTGACCTCCAACATCAGCGATATTTTCCTGCCGGGCATTCTCATCGGTTATGCCTCCGGGCTGACGACCGATGCCAACAACGTAACCAAATCCGGTACAATCATTCCGGTTGCAGATTTTGATAACCTGCAGGAGGTACTGGTAATCACCCAGCTGAAAAATGGGGATGGAGGCGACAATAATGCGGAAGCTGCTGATTAACCTTGTCATGCTGATTCTGGCATTCACGATCCAGATCTGCGTGTTCCCACAGATCGCCTTCTTATCTTCGGCTCCGAACCTGCTGCTGATTGTGGTGTTTGTGTGCAGCTTCATCGAGGGGCGCGAGCGGGGATGTTCTACGGGCTGGTGGCAGGTCTTTTTATGGATCTGTTTTACAGTGGACCATTTGGCTTTTATACACTGTTTTTCATCAATCTGGGGTATGTCAGTGGAATCTGCAACAAGTATTATTATGAAGACTACATCACGCTGCCGCTGCTTTTGAGCCTGGCAAGTGATTTAATCTATAACCTGTACATCTATGTATTCCGGTTCCTGATACGGAATCGTCTGAATTTTGGGCATTATCTGGTCTCCATCATTATCCCGGAGATCATATTTACCACGGTTACGACGCTTGTCGTATACCGGTTTTTCCTTTTATCAACCGGAAACTGAAAGAATGGGAACAAAGGAGAGATTCGAACATTGTTTGATGACCTGAAAGAATATCTGCGAGAATGGTTCAAAAAAGTGATTACCTCCCGGCTTTTTGTCCTGGCGGTTGTGTTCTGCCTGATGTCGTCCGCATTGGTGATGCGGTTGTTCAATCTGCAGATCATCAAGGGCGAAGAGTATCAGGATGCATATACAGCGATGACGGAAAAAGTCATAAAGACTGCCAGCACGCGGGGTAATATCTACGATCGGAACGGCAATGTGCTGGCGTACAACGAACTGGCATACGACGTTACCATACAGGATACCGGTGCGTACAAGACGGATGCACAGTGGAACACGATGCTCTACGATCTGGTATCGATCTTGAATAAACACGGTGAGAGCGCACAGACCAGTTTAGAGCTTACGCTCGATCACGATGGAAATGTCGTGTATACCTCGAGACACAGTCCGGACGCAAGCGATTTCTGCGTGATTATTATGGTCTTAAAAATGTGGATGAGATGGACGATTCAGATGGAAAATACCCGTCTGACATTTCAGCGCCAGATCTGCTGGAGCGGATGAAAAAGGAGTACCACCTGACACTCGGTGACGATAAGAACCGGGACGGGCGCCCGCTTGACAAAGACGGCAATCCGATCGATGTTTCGGATGAGGTGGCGCTGCAGATCGTCGGTATCCGCTACACGATGCGTTTTACCGCGTTCCAGAAGTACGAATCGACAACGATCGCGACGGATATCAGCGATGAGACTGTTGCAGACATTTTAGAGCACGCAGCCGATCTGGTGGGCGTCAATATACAGGAATCGACGATCCGTGTGTACAATGAAAGCATCTACTTTGCGCCGATCATTGGATATACGGGAAAAGTAACGAGCGAACGTCTGGAGGAGTTAAAGGCGGTCAATGATGACTATGAGTTAAATGATGTCGTAGGTCGTACCGGCATCGAATCCTCGATGGAGCTGGAATTAAAGGGTAAGAAAGGTTCCCAGACGGCATATGTAGATAACGTCGGAAGAATCCTAAGCGTGACCGGGGAAGTCGCACCGGTGGCAGGCAACGATATCTGGCTGACCCTCGATTTGAACCTTCAGAAGGGTATTTACCACATTCTGGAGAAGCAGCTGGCGGGCGTCTTGTTAAAGACGATTGTCAACCAGGATGAGAAAGATATCGCTTATATCGATTCTTCCAGTATTAAGATACCGATCAAGAAGGCATACTTCCAGCTGATCAACAACAACGTCCTCTCGATTGACAATTTTGCTTCCGAAGAGGCATCCGATGTGGAACAGCAGATTTATCAGAAGTACGAGAGCTCACGCGTGCGGATTGAACAGGAACTGCGGGGCGAACTGCAGTCTGAAAATGCAACGCCGATGAACGCGCTTTCAGAGGAAATGCAGGCATATATGCAGTATATCTATTCGTATCTTTCTTCCAGCAATAAGGCGATTGTCCAGCGTGATGCGATCGATACGTCCAGTGACATGTATCAGGCGTGGAAGAACGGTACGATCAGTCTGCGGGAATACTTATATTATGGAATTGCCAACAACTGGATCGATACGACGAAGCTGGACATCCAGAGCCGGTATTCGAATGCGGACGATGTCTTCACGGCACTGCTGGACGACTGTTTCCGCGATCTGGAACAGGATCCGGCATTCGAGAAACTGATTTATCAGTATTTAATCAATAACAATGTTGTGACCGGGCGCGAGCTCTGCATGGCGCTCTATTCCCAGAATGTGCTTGCATACGATGAGAATGAGGTCAACCTGCTGCGTGTCAGCGGGGAAGAATATGCGTACCAGTTCCTGATGAATAAGATCCGCAATATTGAGATCACACCGGCGCAGCTGGCACTTGACCCGTGTACGGCGAGCTGTGTCGTGACGAGCGCGAAGACTGGCGAGGTGCTGGCAATGGTATCTTATCCAAGCTATGACAACAACCGGATTTCGGACAGCACCTATTTTGCCCAGCTAAATGCCGATCAGTCGCTGCCGCTGCGAAACAATGCGACGCAGACGCTGAAAGCACCAGGCTCCACCTTTAAGCCGATCACGGCGATTGCAGGTCTGGAAGAGGGGGCAATCACGCTTTCTGATATGATTAACTGTACCGGTATTTATGAGGAAGTCAGCAATCCGATCCGATGCTGGAAATATCCGGGCTTCCACGGACCGTTAAATGTCGTGGGAGGTATCGAAAATTCCTGTAACTATTTCTTCTCGGAGGTGGCGCACCGCCTGTCCACAGAGGCAGATGGAAGCTACAAACCGGAGAAAGGTCTGGAGACGCTGAAAAAATACGCGACCATGTTCGGTTTGGACCGGACTTCGGGCATTGAAATCTCGGAGGCGACGCCGTCTATCAGTGATACCGATCCGGAGCGTTCCAGTATGGGACAGGGTACGCACCAGTTTGCGAGCGTGCAGCTTGCCCGCTATGTGACGGCGCTTGCCAACCGCGGCACGGTCTATGATCTGAGCTTGATTGATAAGGAGACGGATTCCCAGGGTAATCTGGTCAAGATTATTCGCCGGCTGTGGCGTCAACCCTTGATTTCCAGACAAGCACCTGGGATGCAGTCCACCAAGGTATGCGCCAGGTAGTTACCAACAGTTCGACCAAGCGCGTGTTTGATGGTCTGGACGTACACGTGGCCGGTAAGACCGGTACGGCGCAGGAGTCCCAGAAACAGGGGCAACCACGCGTTCTTTATTTCGTTTGCACCGTATGAGAATCCGGAAATTTCGGTGACGGTCAGTATCCCGAATGGATATTCTTCTTCGAATGCGGCGATGGTGGCAAAACACGTATATCGTTACTTCTATGGCTATGCGAGTCTGGATGATATCCTGAATTCAGGAGCATTGGATGCGTCCAATGAACGAATCAATGGAGATTAAGAGGTGATGGAACTATGAAAGTTCCGTAGTAATAAAGGATGTAAGTCCGGTATGACGGTAATTCTGAATCGGACACCCCTTTGAACAGTTACTGGAGGATGTAGGGAAAAAGTTTAAAGAAAGTGAAAAAATTCTGGGATCCGCCCAGATGACGCTGACCCTGGAGGGAGAGAACTGACCCCAATCGAGGAACTGCAGGTGACGGATGCGATTACCGCCAATTCCCAGATAGAGATTCTCTGTCTGCTGGATACTGACGCTAACCGTATCGCCCGCTGTGAAAAGGCGCTGACCGAGCGGCTGATGGAACTGACTGCCCGGACGGGACAATTCTATAAGGGTAATTTATCCCGGGGCGATCTGCTGGAATCCGATGCGAGCATCGTGATCATCGGGGATGTGGGCGCGGCGCGCGTGTCAGCGCACGGGGCAATATCGTCGTTCTTGGCACGCTGGCGGGTTCCGCCCATGCTGGGGCGGCGGGAAGTGAGGACGCGGTGATCACCGCGCTGGAAATGTCGCCGATGCACCTTCGGATTGCTGATCTGACAGCCAAAACGCGCAGCCAGGGTAAAAAGATGGGGCGCGGACCGATGATTGCATCGGTATCCGATGGAAACATTGACGTAGAATCGGTCAAAAAAGTTTTTTAGATTATTTTCATTTTATTTAGCGTATTTAATGGATTTAAGACTGGAATTATTCTACTTTTTAGAGTAGAATAAAATGGTAAAACAGAATACAGGAGGATGTTCCTATGAGCGAAGTTATCGTTATTACTTCCGGAAAAGGAGGCGTCGGCAAAACGACAACCTCAGCGAACGTCGGCACCGGGCTTGCCATGCTTGGCAAACGGGTGGTTCTCATCGACACCGATATCGGTCTGAGAAACCTGGATGTCGTCATGGGACTGGAAAACCGGATTATCTACAATCTGGTCGATGTGATCGAGGGAAACTGCCGGATGAAGCAGGCGCTGATTCGAGACAAAAGATATCCTGACCTGTTCTTATTACCTTCCGCCCAGACGCGGGACAAGTCGTCCGTGAGTCCGGGGCAGATGATAAAATTAGTAGAAGACTTAAGAGAAGAGTTTGATTACATACTGCTTGACTGTCCCGCCGGGATTGAGCAGGGCTTTCGTAATGCGATCGCCGGGGCGGACCGGGCGCTGATTGTCACGACACCGGAGGTATCCGCGATAAGGGATGCTGACCGGATCATCGGACTTTTAGAAGCATCCGGGGTCGGGCGTATGGACCTGATCATCAACCGGATCCGGAGCGATATGGTGCGCCGGGGCGATATGATGTCGGTGGATGATGTGATGGATATTCTGTCTGTCCCTGTGATTGGCACAGTCCCGGACGATGAGGATATCGTTATATCCACGAATCAGGGCGAACCGCTGGTCGGCATGAATGGATATGCCGGGCAGGCATATTTAAACATATGCAAACGAATACTTGGAGAATCGGTACCATTTATACAGCTTGGTGCGTCTCCGGGCTTCTGGTCCCGGATATCGGGCTTCCTCAAACGTGCATAGGAGGGGACGCTATGATTCTGATTGCAGAACTGTTTACGAAAAAGAATTCCGGCGAGATAGCCAGAAAGCGTTTAAAACACCTTCTGACTGCCGATCGGGCGGGCTGTTCGCCGGAACTTCTGGATCTGATTCGCGCAGATTTCCTGAGGAGCGTGTCACGTTATCTGGAGATTGATCCGGGGGATGTGACACCCGGATTCTGAGGACATCCTCAGAACAGCCGGCGGAGGTATTCCCGGCGGTCTGTGCGTCGGTGCCGGTTCTTACTTTAAGGAGCCATTTACAGCATGATATTCGATTACCAATTTAGAAATTACAACTTTCGAGCCCTCATTTTATATGATTCTGCTGAGTGTTCTCGGCATTTTTGGTTGTCGGGAGCGCCAGCAATCAGGACCGTTCCTCTGTGATAAAACAGATTATCGGAGTGGTTGTATCCCTGATTATCTGTCTGGTTCTGTCTTTGATTGATTACCATCAGTATTTTCGATTTACCACGCTTATCTATGTGGTCTGTGCCGGAATGCTGGCGGCAGTTCTTTTGTTTGGACGTACCACCAAGGGCGCGACCCGCTGGCTGCGGATCGGCGGGATTCAGATCCAGCCGTCCGAGTTTGTAAAGATCGGTCTGATCCTCATCCTGGCGAATTTCCTTTCCAGAAACCGGGAGAAAATCAATGAGCCAAAGACATTGGGGATGACGGCGCTTATCTGTGTCCTTCCGGTCGGCATGGTATATTTACAGCCGAACCTTTCCACCACCATCGTCATCTGCTTCATGATTCTGTGCATGATTTATGTAGCCGGTATCAGTTACAAATGGATTGCCGGTGCGGTGGCGGTCGGGATACCTGGATTTGCGGCGCTTATCTATCTGTCGCTGCAGGGATTCATCCCGTTTCTTCAGAAATACCAGGCACAGCGTATCATGGGAAAGATTTTCCACAGCAGCAGTGAATTTACGGATCTGAACCGTCAGCAGGATAACTCCATGATGGCGATCGGCTCCGGGCAGCTGCGCGGGCAAGGGGCTTTTAACAACACATTAAGCTCCGTCAAGAATGGAAATTTCCTCTCGGAGGAACAGACGGACTTTATCTTCGCTGTTATCGGAGAGGAGCTTGGGTTTGTCGGCGGCGTGGCGGTCATTGCCCTCTATGCGCTGCTGGTGTATGAGTGCCTCTGGATTGCAGCGCGCGCGAAGGACACAGCTGGACGTCTGATTGCATCGGGCATGGCGGCGCTTCTGGCGTTCCAGAGTTTTGCCAACATTGCGGTAGCCACGGGAATCTTTCCGAACACGGGTCTTCCGCTTCCTTTCATAAGCTCCGGACTTAGTTCGCTGCTCAGTATGTTTATCGGAATGGGCCTTGTTCTGAATGTTGGATTGCAACGAAATAACGTAACCGTTCAGTAAGTACATGCATGGACTGTGAAGCTGCATGGAAATTGAATTTTATGGTTATGAAAATAGGAATCATTAAGGAGGCAGGTATAGATGTATATCGGGTTAATCGCACATGATGCGAAGAAAAAACTGATGCAGAACTTCTGTATCGCATATCGCGGCATCCTGAGCAAGCATGAACTCTATGCGACAGGAACGACAGGCCGCCTGATTGAGGAGGTTACGAATCTGACCCTCCATAAATATCTGCCGGGTCATCTGGGAGGTTCCCAGCAGCTCGGCGCACAGATCGAACACAATCAGATCGATCTGCTGATTTTCCTGCGCGATCCGTTGGCGCCGAAGCCGCATGAGCCAGATGTTAATGATGTTGTCCGCCTCTGTGATATTCACAATATCCCGATGGCGACAAACCTGGCGACGGCAGAGCTTCTCGTTAAGGCGCTTGACCGCGGCGATATGGAATGGCGGAGATGTACAAATGAGAAAAACAGACAATCGGACTTGCGGGCGCACTGATGCTTTGCGTTATCAGCATGCTGACCGGCTGTGGTGCCCGCGGTCTGGAACAGGCATATTCATTTCAAGAACGGGAAGCGCAGCTGACGCCAGCGGCAGGTGCCGGGCTGGCGCCCTTTTTGCCTCTTCTCTCTGCGTACCGGAATCTGCAGACGGCGATATTGCTCCAGATGATGCGGTGACGGCGCAGGCGGGCGCATTGTTTGATGTGACCGACTCCAGCGTTATATATGGTAAGAACATCTATGACCAGATGTACCCGGCGAGCATCACGAAGGTAATGACGGCGATCATCGCGATCGAGGAAGGCAATCTTTCCGATGCGGTGACGGCAAATGACGATGTCGTGATCCACGAGGCAGGCGCTTCGATGGCAGGCATCAAGCCGGGCGATACCTTTACGCTGGAGCAGCTCTTATATGGACTGATGATTCCGTCCGGCAACGATGCAGCCAATGCGATTGCGGATCATATCGCCGGAAGCACGGATGCGTTTGTGGAGAAGATGAATGCGAAAGCGAAGGAACTCGGTGCGACCCACACGCATTTTGTCAATGCAAATGGTCTGCACAGTACCGATCACTATACGACGGCGTATGATCTCTACCTGATTTTCAACGAGGCGCTTAAACTGCCGCCGTTTTGTGAGATCATCAACGCGCAGTCTTATACAGCTGATTATACCGATGCAAATGGAGCCGCAAAACAGCAGGTCTGGAAGGTTGGCAACTGGTATCTGAAGGGAGACCGCGAGGCACCGGAGGGAGTGACTGTCTTAGGCGGCAAAACCGGCACCACACAGGCGGCTGGCTACTGCCTGATCATGGCGAGCGATGGGGACGATGGCAAAGGAATATATATCGGTTGTGCTAAAATCTGCAAATCGTCCGTCACTTTATGACAATATGACGGAAATTTTGACTAAAATTTCAAATAAGTGATTGCAATATTTATAAATTTATACTATAATTATTTATACAATAAAAGATTTTATATACAACTTAAATAAACTCAAGGAGGAGATTGTTATGGTTCAGATCATCGCAGGAGCAAAGGGAAAAGGAAAAACTAAATATTTACTCGATATGGCGAACACGGCTGTCAAAGAAGCCAAGGGTTCCGTTGTCTATCTGGATAAGAGTTCCAAACATATGTATGAGTTGAACAACCAGATTCGCCTTATCAATGTACAGGAATATCCGATTGATACCAGCGATGGATTTATCGGATTTATTTGTGGTATTATCTGCCAGGATCACGATCTGGAGCAGATGTATCTTGACAGCTTCCTGAAACTTGCCTGCCTCGAGGGAGCGGATATTGAAGAGACCTACAAGACGCTGGAGACCATCAGTGAAAATATCATGTAAAATTCGTTTTAAGCATATCCATGAATGCAGCCGATCTTCCAGAGTGCGCGAAAGAAAGTGTTGTAGTATCTTTATAAGAGATTCAAAATGAACGAAACCGCAGCTGTCAGCGCAGGGCGGAGACAGGAGACTGTCCGATTCATCTGAAAAAGGAGAATTGGATGGTCTCTTTTTGCGCATAGGAAACTTCGCCCTATGGCAAAAAACGCTCATTACCACAGTGATGAATACGATAAGTACCTGCGCTTCAGAATCCGGCGGAAACCGGATTTCTGAAGCGTAGTACATATCCGGTGGCTGCTTGGCGGATGAATGAGCCGTAACCGGCGGCCAGAACAACCGGATTTGAGATGTCCCCGTCAGCTTCTTAGTTTTTGGGCTAATTGAGGGAGTAATTGTAGACATTGATCGCCGACTGGTGTAAAATATTAGTTAAATTTTTTTGAAATTATGGCTGAATTTGGAAAATTTTAACGATATATAACAGAAAGGTGGATTTTCTATGCAGTACGATTTTGACACACCGATCGATCGGACCCATACTTGGTCGATCAAGCATGATTTTAAGAAAGAAAATGGGAAAGCGGATGATATTCTGCCGCTCTGGGTGGCGGATATGGATTTCCGATCGCCGGACAGCGTGGTTGAGGCGCTGAAAAGGCAGTGGATCACGGGATTTTCGGTTACAGCCGGGCAGATGAGTCGTACTTTGATGCGGTGGCAGCGTGGTATCAGAAACGCCATCACCTGACTCTGCAGCCGGAGTGGATGACCTGCACGCCAGGTATCGTGTTTGCATTCTCGATCGCAGTGCGGGCTTTTACTCAGGAGGGCGATGCGGTGTTGATCCAGCCGCCGGTCTACCATCCATTCAGCCGGGCGATCCTCCGCAATAAGCGGACGCTGGTGGAGAATCCGCTGGTTTTAAAAGATGGACATTATGAGATGGATCTGGAAGATCTGGAGCAGAAGGTGCTGGATGAGCATATCAAACTGATGATTTTATGTAATCCGCACAATCCGGTTGGCCGTGTCTGGACAAGGGAAGAGCTGACCGCACTGGCTGACATCTGCCTGCGCCACCATGTATACGTGATCAGTGACGAGATCCATGGCGATTTTGTATGGCAGGGGCATGAGCAGACTCCGTATGCGTCGATTTCAGAGGAAGCATGCCTTCATTCGATGGTGTGTACAGCGCCGAGCAAGACTTTCAATCTGGCTGGCATGGCGACATCAAACCTCTTTATCCCGGATCCGGAGATGCGGCGTAAATTCCGGTCGGAGCTGCTGGATGTTGGTCAGGAAAATATGAACCGTCTGGGATTGTTCGCCTGCCGTGCAGCGTATGAAGGCGGCGGGGAATGGCTGGATCAGCTTATCGGCTATCTGGCTGGCAATCTGGCACTGGTGCGCGATTTCTGTAAAAACCGTGTGCCGCAGATTCAGCTGGTAGAACCGGAGGGAACGTATCTGGCATGGCTGGATTGCCGTGAACTGGGGATGACGGACGATGAATTGATGGCATTCTTCTCGGATGAAGCGAAGGTATGGCTGGATCCGGGCACGCATTCGGGTGAACAGGGATCTGGATTTATGCGCTTTAATCTGGGAAGTTCGCGCAGTGTGATTGCACAGGCGCTCGATCAGATCGAGGCGGCATGGAAAAAACGGAACGCATAATGAAAAATAGCAGAACCGTAAAAATAAAACGTTCGGAGGGATTGCATGGAATTTGAAGAAGTGGAGAATATTGGACAGCGGATCAAGGAGATTCGCAAGAGTAAATCTATCACGATCCAGAAGCTGTCCCAGTTTACCGATCTGTCAGTGGGATATCTGAGCAATCTGGAGCGGAACCAGGCAAGCCCGACGCTGAACAATCTGCAGATTATGGATGATTCTGTATAATTGACGGGATGAATTGATCTTGAAATTTGGACAATTCACTCGTATAATAAAGGCTGTACGTTGGGCTATACAGAATATTGCAAAAGTCCATGGCCGGAGACAAATTTGCGTGGATTTTTGTCTGGTAACTGTGAAACTGCAGAAACAGCTGCCAGAGAAGTACATCGGGAAAAGGGAGGATAGAGCTGCATGGCCAAAAACAAGAAAATTGTACGCTACAGAAAGCCATTGAATATCAATGTAGGCATGATCATTTTTGCCATGATTTTCGTCTATCTTTCTTTCAGTGTCTATACATATCTCAGGCGGATCACGTCCAGTTTTATGAGGTCGTCGAGGGAAGTATTGTAAATAATAAAGAATACAACGGAATCCTGTTTCGGGATGAGACAGTGGAAAATGCACCGCAGACCGGGTACGTCAACTATTATGTGCGCGAGGGAAAGCGGGCAGGCGCTGGATCGCGCGTCTATTCGCTAGATGAGACCGGCGAGCTGGGGAAATTTTGGAAGAAAATCAGTCCTCTGGGGTGTCCCTGTCAGCAGAAAATCTGGCTGATTTGAAGAAACAACTCAGTTCGTTCTGTTTATCCTACAACGATCAGCGCTTTGAAAGCGTCTACGACGCCAAATATTCTTTGCAGGCTTCGGTTGCAGAGTATATGAATTTCAATGCGCTGGGCGATATGGATGCACAGCTTCAGGCACAGGGTATCAATTACAAACAGATATCGACGCCCCAGCCGGGTATTATTTCCTATGTGACCGATTCTTTTGAGGGAGTCGCGCCGGAAGAGGTGACGGCGGATTCGTTTGACCGGAGTCAATATACGCGGCAGGTGGGACGAGCCGGGGAGCTGATCGAGGCGGGCACGCCGGTGTACAAGATCATCACATCGGAGAACTGGAGTATCGTGTTTTCAGATGGATGACAAAGATAAAGAGCAGTTTGCTGATCAAGATACACTGACGATCGAGCCGTTGGGAAGTGATATGAAATTCCGGGAAATTATTCGATGTTTACCGGTTCCGATGGCAATCTGTATGGACGCCTGGATCTGGACCGTTACATGATCCAGTTTGAATCCGAGCGTTTTATGACCTTCGAGATCTCCAGCGAGGAAACGCGGGGACTTAAAATTCCGGTATCATCGGTGATGGAGAAGGAATTTTATACCATTCCAGTTGACTATATGACAACGGGCGGCAACGCTACTGAAGATGAGGCTGGCTTCAATAAAGAAGTTTACGGCGAAGGCGGAAAGGCGTCGATTGAATTTGTCACGCCGGAGATTTACAGCTCGACCGATGAGTATTATTATGTCGAGAAGAGCGACGATGGGCTGTTAAAGAGCGGCGATTATCTGGTGAAGCCGGATTCAAACGAGCGCTTCCAGGTAGGACCAACGGCAAAGCTGACAGGTGCTTACAATATTAATAAAGGGATACGCGGTGTTCAAGCAGGTGAAAGAACTTGCAAATAGCGGTGAATATTACATTGTAGAAAAAGGAACCAAATATGGATTATCGGTTTATGACCATATCGTGTTGGATGCCAGTACCGTATCGGATGGTCAGATCGTATATCAGTAATGATATTTCCAAAATATAGAGATAAGGAAGGTGTATCACATATGGTTCAGGAACAGTTAGAAGAAGTACGTCAGAATATACGGAACGCCTGCGAGCGGAGCGGACGGAAGGTGGAGGATGTCACGCTGATCGCGGTCAGTAAGACAAAACCGGTGTCGATGCTTCAAGAGGCATATGATGCCGGCGCCAGAGATTTCGGCGAAAACAAGGTGCAGGAGATTCTGGAGAAGGAACCGCAGCTGCCGTCTGATATCCGCTGGCATATGATTGGACATTTACAGAAAAATAAAGTCCGTCAGGTAATTGACAAGGCAGTTCTGATTCACTCCGTCGATACGGTGGGACTGGCAGAGCAGATCGAAAAAGAAGCGGTCAAACGTGATCTGGACGTTTCTATTCTTCTGGAGGTCACTGTCGCCGGAGAAGAGTCCAAATTTGGTTTTGCCCCGGAAGAAGTCGAGGAAGCGGCACGCGAAATTGCAAAGTACCCGCATGTCCACATACAGGGACTTATGACGATTGCACCATTTGTAGAGAATTCGGAAGAAAATCGTGGTGTTTTTAAAAAATTATATGAATTATATGTTGACATGAAACGGAAAACATTGATAATGTTACTATGAATGTCCTTTCGATGGGAAGGACCGGAGACTATCAGACAGCGATTGAAGAAGGTGCAACTATGGTAAGAGTCGGTACGGGCATTTTTGGAACCAGGGCAAAGATAGGAGAGAAATAGGGTTATGAGTATTCTGAACAAATTAATGGATACAATGCGTCTCACAGAGAATGATGACGATTACTTCGATGAGGAAGATTACGAAGAAGAAAACCGGTGATTAAGAAGCGTTCTTTCGGCAAGAGGGACGAAGAGATGGATGATTACCGCCACGAGGAGGAATCTAAGCCGCGTTTTCTGCCACGTTCCTCTAACTACAAGGTAGTGCAGATGCGCCGCAGCATGGAAGTATCTCTGATCAAACCTACTTCCATGGAGGATACGAGAGAGATTTGCGATTACCTGCTGGCTGGAAAAGCTGTTGTTTTAAATATGGAAGGAATCCACATGGAGGTTGCACAGCGTATCATTGATTTTACCTGTGGCGCAACCTATTCGATGGATGGAAATCTCCAGAAGATTTCCAATTACATCTTTATTGCGACACCGTCATCGGTTGAGCTGTCCGGCGACTTTCCCGAACTCTTAGCAGACGGTTCCATGAATGTTTCCGGGATGAATCTCCACTTCTGATACTGATATACTCCCAGGTTCGCTATATATCTGAACCTGGGGTATTTATTATACAATCGGAAATTTGTGTGATTTCTGATTGTATACAGGCTCTCCGGTAGGAGCACACTTTATATAAGCACTTTCGAACAGGAGTAGAAACACGCGATGCTGCAGGAAAAAGAAGAACAGCTTTTAAAAAGAGAATGATAGAACTGGCCGGACTCTGTTATCAGCGCGATATACAGACAAGTACCGGCTTTTTGTCGTTAAATGAACAGACGATCTTTCACTCGATCGAGAAGACGCTGCCGCCGGTGCGGACTTGCCTGACGGGTGGCTTTGAGGGCGCAGAGCGCAAACTTCTTTGTTTTTGGCTTCGTATGATGATGAGGAGTTTGGACTTCCGATTGCCGTGTTAGAGGTCATTCCGGCAAACCTGCGTTACAGTGAGGCGCTGACGCACCGGGATTATCTCGGGGCGCTCATGAACCTGGGGATTGAGCGCAGCTGCATCGGGGATATTCTGATGAAGGAAAATGGCTGCTGCGTCTTCTGCCAGGAAAAGATGGCGGATTATCTCTGCCAGGAACTCACGATGGTGCGCCACACCTCCGTGATCTGCCGCAGGGCGGACGCGACGGAGCCGATCACACCGAAGATGGAGCGCGTGAGTGGAAGCGTTGCATCACCGCGTCTTGACAGTGTGATCGCGATGGTATTTTCATCCTCCCGCACGAAGATACTGCCGCTCATTGAGGGCGAAAAGGTATTTATTGACGGGAAACAGGTGACTTCCCGGCGGTGCAGCTTAAAGAGGGCGAGATTGTATCTGTGCGCGGCATGGGAAAATTCCGCTTTGCCGGGAGCGGTGGATTGTCGAAAAAGGGACGTCTGTATGTTTATGCGGATAAATATGTGTAAAAAGAAAGGACTGAAAACAAATGACAGCAGTAAAGAATGAGAAAATGAATCGCGTAACCGTTCACCTGGACGAGAAGCCGATCTATGATATTGTGATGACCGAAGATTTTTCGGCACTTCCGGGTGAAATCGAAAAACTCTCCATTTCAAATCGCCGTCTCTGCATCGTGACGGATTCGAACGTAGAAAAATTATATCTGAATGAGGTAAAAGAACTTCTGGCGCCGTGCTGCAAGACGGTAATTTCGTTCGTATTTCCGGCGGGCGAGGAGCACAAAACCTCGACACCGTCCGGGATTTATATGAGACCCTGATTTTGAACCATTTTGACCGCAACGATATGCTGGCAGCACTCGGCGGCGGAGTTGTGGGCGATCTCTGCGGATTCGCGGCGGCGACCTATCTGCGCGGCGTTGCCTTCATGCAGATTCCGACGACGCTTCTTTCCCAGGTGGACAGCAGTATCGGCCGAAAGACCGGCGTGGATTTCGACGCGTACAAAAATATGGTAGGCGCATTTCACATGCCAAAGCTGGTATTTACCAATATCAATACGCTTCAGACGCTTCCGGACAACCAGTTTTCCGCCGGTATGGGCGAGGTTATCAAACATGGTCTGATCAAGGATGCGGCATATTATGAGTGGCTGCTTGAAAATGCGGCAGATATCTGGGCGCGAAAGCCGGAGGCACTCCGCAAGACAGTGACCTGGAGCAATGAGATCAAGCGTGCTGTGGTAGAGAAGGATCCGACCGAAAAAAGGCGACCGTATGCTTTTTAAACTTTGGTCATACGCTGGGACACGCGATCGAGAAGCTGAAAAACTTTGAACTTCTGCACGGTGAATGCGTGGCACTCGGCGCTCTGGCAGCGATGAAGCTGTCGGAAAACCGCGGCATGATCAAACCGGAGGAAACAAACCGCTTCAAAGAAGCACTGGGAGAATTCCATATCGGTACGCAGGTATCCGGGCTTGAGAAAGATGCGATTGTGGCAGCGTCCAAGAACGACAAGAAGATGGATTCCGGCATCATCAAATTTATTCTTATTCATTCCATCGGCGACGCCTACGTGGATCGCACGGTAACCGAGGACGAGATGAAACAGGCACTCGATCAGGTGCTGGTATAATAGCAGGAAAGGAATCAGGTGCATGAACACAAAATTACGACAGTTCTTTATCTTTTTATCGGGCTGGGAGTCAGCATTGGACTGGATCAGTTTACAAAACATCTGGCAGTTGTCCATCTGAAAGGGCAGAAGCCATTTGTACTCATTAAGGGTGTGTTTGAATTTTATTATTCTGAAAACCGCGGCGCTGCTTTTGGAATGCTGCAGGGACGGCAGGGATTCTTCTTCCTGATTGCTGCGGCAGTCATTCTGGCAGTGTTGTGGGCGGTTTACCGGATGCCGGCAAGGAAACGGTATCTGCCGCTGATGTGCAGCTTGTTTCTGCTCGTATCAGGCGCAGTTGGCAATATGATCGACCGTCTGACACAGAAATATGTGGTGGATTTCCTGTATTTTAAGCTGATTGATTTCCCGATTTTTAATGTGGCAGACTGCTATGTGGTGATCGCGACTTTCTCGCTGATCCTTCTGTTTTTCTTCTTCTATTCGGATGAGGAACTGGAATTTCTTTCTTTTAAAGGTGCGAAAAGGAGTCGGGGCGATGATGCAGGAATATCTGGTTCCAGAAGAGGCGGCTGGAACCCGCATCGATAAATTTCTGGCGGACGCCTGCCCGGATCTGTCCCGTTCCTTTTTTGCAGAAACTTCTGAAAGAGGGCAGCGTGACAGCAGATGGAAAAGCGGTTAAAAGCAGTTTCAAGGTAAATGGCGGGGAAACTATCGCCTTTGAAGTTCCAAAACCGCAGGAGGCGGCGATCGAGGCGGAAAATATCCCGTTGGACATTTTGTATGAAGATTCGGATGTAATTTTAGTCAATAAGCCGAAGGGGATGGTTGTCCATCCGGCGGCAGGGCATTATACGGGGACTCTGGTCAATGCGCTGATGTACCATTGCAAGGATCAGCTCTCCGGCATCAACGGAGTCATGCGCCCTGGGATCGTCCACCGGATCGATATGAACACGACCGGTGTGCTGGTGGTGTGCAAGAATGATTTCGCCCACAATTCACTTGCAGAACAGCTCAAGGTGCATTCGATCACCCGCGTGTATTATGCCATCGTATTTGGCAATCTGCGCGAGGATGAGGGCACTGTCCATGCACCGATCGGGCGTCATCCGACGGATCGCAAGAAAATGAGCATCCACTCCAAACAGGGGCGCGATGCGATCACGCATTACCGCGTACTGGAACGCTTCGGGGCGTATACATTTATCGAGTGCCGCCTGGAGACGGGACGCACACACCAGATCCGCGTCCATATGGCAAGCATCGGTCATCCGCTTCTGGGCGATGAGGTGTACGGTCCGGCGCGGCAGCCATTTTCACTGGAAGGGCAGACCCTGCATGCGGGAGTCTTAGGCTTTATCCATCCGCGGACCGGAGAGTATGTGGAGTTTTCTGCGCCGCTGCCAGCGTATTTTGAAGAACTGCTGGAGAAGCTGCGGAAAAAAGCTGGAAAGTAAAAAAGTAACGTGAATAGTAAGATCGTTCCGATTCGTATACACATTCTTTTCAGATAGTTTATTTCTGTGTCGCTAAGAAATACCTTTTTATTCCGAAAAATGATGACTTTTCAGATAGCTTGTGTTATAATAAAGGCAGAACTTGAAAGGAGTTGAGGGAGACATGAAAAGAAATTTAGTAATTACAATCGGTCGCGAATGCGGCAGCTCCGGAAGAGCGATTGGACGAAAACTGGCGGAATCATTGGGAATCAAGTGCTATGATAAAGAGCTTCTTGCACTGGCAGCGAAGAACAGCGGTCTCTGTGAAGAGCTTTTTAAGACGCATGATGAGAAACCAACCAACAGCTTCTTATATTCACTGGTAATGGACACCTATTCGATGGGTTATAATACATCGGCTTATATGGATATGCCGATCAACCACAAGATTTTCCTGGCACAGTTTGACACGATCAAGAAACTGGCAGATGAAGAATCCTGTGTCATTGTAGGACGGTGTGCGGACTATGCGCTGGCAGATTATCCGAACGTAGTGTCTGTTTTCATCTGTGCAGATGAGGAAGTGAAGATTCAGGAATTGATGAAACGTCACAATATTACCCGCGATAAGGCAAAAGATGTGATGATCAAGACCGATAAGCAGCGTTCTGGTTATTATAACTATTATTCCAGCAAACGCTGGGCAGCTCCAAGAGCTATAACCTCTGCATCAACAGCAGTGTCGTAGGCGTCGACGGTGCCGTAGAAATTATTAAGTGAATTCGCCAAAAAGAAACAAGAATTTCTTAAGGTAAACGAGAACGCATAAAAGCATAATTAAAACCGGTGTGTTTGAATTTTTGGTAAAGAATCAGAAAGGACGCACCGGTTTTTTTTGCGCCTGGATGCTTTGAAGATGAGATTGCGTTGGGGTATAAAAACAAAATAGTTACTTGAGATTTTGAATGTAGATGCATGAAGAAAATGATGATGAAAGAAAGACATTCTTATATAATCCGAACGGCGCTCATGGCGGCATCGGGTATTTTATTGTGCGGGATTGCCGAAGCAGTGCGCCCGAGGTGGATTTATCAGTCGGTGTGCCTGCTGATAAAGTTGTAATTGCAGATGGATTTTAGACCAGGAGACACAAAATGATACAGACGAATCCTACTGCGACCGTCTGATGAAGAAAATGGTACACCCGATTCACATGGCATCCCGGTTTTTAAATGGTCTGGGGCAGACTCGAAGAATATGTTCCGTCGGAAACGGAGTATAACCTGATGGCGCTCCGGACGGAAGAGAGCGCTGTTGATCTGTCTGATCCATTGGCGGCATTTGAGTCTCTTCCATGGTATAAACTTGCAAAACGATTTCGAAGGATGGGGACAGAAGATACCTGGGGCGCGAAGATGTACGAAGCGCTTGGAACGCGGGATGCACAGTGGATATCGGAGATCTACGGGTGATCCAGACGACACCGCTTACAGCTTCCCAGAAAATGGGGCTGCCAGCTGCGCAGGTACTCGGCAGCTATGATCCTCCAATCCAGAGCATAACGCGCAGGACCCGGCGAGCTGGGTAGTTCCAACTTGGAAAAATATCCGTTTCCAGATATGCGACGGAGACGGAAAGCCGACGTCCCTAGCATCCAATGCGACCGATATTTTGTCCATGGCAAATGTATATACATATAGCCTGAACTGGAAAAATACAGACCTGTTCAATACCTATATCAATCAGCTCTGGACCAGTTCCCACCAGTACCACGTGAGCATTAGCAATGTGTATTACTGTGAGGGCTGTACAGAACTGCCGGACGAGCCGGCGACAGAGGGAACAGCAGATGACGATGTGGAGAGCGGCAGTGCAGCAGGAGAGGCATCCTCGGAGGCTTTAGATGCCCAGGGCGCAGGAGACAGTCAGACAGCGGCAGAGGAGCCGTTAACGGAGAGCGAGGCGGCATCCACAGCAAATAATTATGTCAAACCGGCACAGGGACCGGGGGCTTCCACACAGGAGCAGGCAACCGAATCTAAAGCGGCTGCGTCCCCGTCAGAGGCGACACTCAGTGCGGAGAGCGCTGCGGCAGTTACATTAAATGAAAACGGAAAATATTGCCCGGGACATGTGGATCTGACCGTTACCGTTAAGACAACCGGTCTGAAAGAGAAGCATAATCTGTTTGCACTCGATGGAACGGGAAATCAGGCTGTCGGGAACTGGCAGGGTTGGACGGAAGAAAACAGACAGCCGCCCAGACACTCGCTGCTCAGGATTGGCAGGAAATGTACGGGCTTGTCAGTTCAGAGTTTGCACTCGGTAATCCGCTGACACCGGCAGAAATTGCGTCTTACCTGGATTTACTTCCAGAGGATTTATCACCGGAGCGGCGTGCCGTTATCATGCGCGCTCAATTCCGTTGGCAAGATTCCATATTATTATGGAGGAAAACCGAGTACAGCAGGACTTTCCGGCAATCATTTTGCCAGCGTGACAAGCCCGGATTACAAGGGACGGATTTTGTCAGGGCTTGACTGTTCTGGATGGGTCAACTGGGTATACTGGACCGCGCTTGGCAATAGAATGGGTGCCGCCAGCACCTACGAGATTGTGCGGACAGGACGGGCGATCAACAGCGCAGAGCTTCAGCCGGGCGACTTGCTTGTCCAGCTTGCGGTAATTCGCACGTTGTAATGTTTTTAGGCTGGAACGCAGACGGAACCATACTGGGCGTACATGAATCCGGCAGTGCAAGCAATGTAACGGTCGGAAAGGTCCATACGGTCTGGCCGTATTACCGGGCGTTTTTGGATTAAGAAGTGAATAAAGAATAAAATGAATATGAATTAGTCATAAGGGATTTTGAGCTGGATGGATGTTGCCTTTGTTTTTTTGCTGGAGTGTTTGCTGGTAAATGGCAAAGGCGGCATCCATCCATTTGTGTTTAGGTTTGTTTTTATGCTGAAATGCGATATTGAATAATTCGTAAAATGATTTATTTACAAATAAAGGGAAACATGGTATGATAGGAAGATGGATAAAACTATTCGTGAAAGCCTACTTTATCGAATAGTTTGAAATGTAAATATGTGTATGCACTTAATCTGTTTGCTAAACTATTCATTAGTTATATTTGAAAAGGATGTTCTCATGAAACTTCAACGTCTTCTAAGTTTAACCCAGGGCGGTTGATGACTATCGTCTGATTCAATCCGGCGATAAAATAGCTATCGGTATTTCTGGCGGTAAAGACAGCCTGACACTTTTATATGCTTTACAGGGGCTTCGCCGGTTTTACCCGGAACCATTTGAACTTTGTGCTATTACAGTTGATCTGGGCTTTCAGGCACTTTCTCCGGAGGTTTCGAACCGGTTGTCGCCGACGCTTTCATCGGATGCGGCTGCATTTGATTTAAAACCGGTTCAGGAGCTTTGTGATGAATTAAACGTGCCCTACACGGTTGTTCCGACGGAAATCGGCAAGATTCTCTTTGAAACCGTCAGGAATCAATCCATGTGCGCTCTGTGCCAAGATGCGAAAAGGCGCTTTAAATGAGGCGGCTCTGAAACTTGGCTGTAATAAAATCGCCTATGCACATCACCGTGACGATCTGATCGAAACCATGCTTTTATCCTTGATTTATGAGGGCGTTTCTATTCCTTCTCGCCGAAAACCCATTTGGACAAAACGGGATTGACGCTGATCCGCCCGCTGATGTATGTCCAGGAGGCCGATGTGATCGGATTTAAAAACAAATATCATCTTCCTGTCTGTAAAAATCCATGTCCTGTAGATGGAAAAACAAAACGCGAGTATGTGAAAACAATTAACAAGAAAACTCAACCATGATTCACCGGGGGTAAAGGATCGCTTTTTCCATGCGATTATTGATGAAAACAATCCCGGATGGCCGGAACGGACCGATCGACACCTGAAAAATTTGATACATTCGGACCTTTCATCATCACCAAAGGAGGAATTGTGATATGGCTGCACTCTCCTACCACGAACAGGAAGACATCGAAAACACAAAAACGAATCCGAGGCATTCTGAAAGAGCTGCCACCGTTCTGTACCGATTTCTTCCGCGGCATTGAACCTCGTACATCAGCGCGCACCCGGCTTGCGTATGCCTATGATTTAAAGACATTTTTTGATTTTCTGAAACAAGCAAATCCAGAGCTCAAATCAAAGAAGCTGCGCGATTTGCCACTCTCTTTCTGGACGAAATCAAATTGATGGATCTGGAAGAATATATGGAGTATCTGAAATGTTATTCGACCGAAAAACGAGAGGATCTGATGAATACAGAGCGGGGTATCATGCGGAAAGTCTCGACGGTTAAGAGCTTTTACAACTACTTTTACCGGACCGAGCGGATTCAGAATAACCCCGCTTCTCTTCTGCAGCTTCCCAAGATTCATGAAAAGAAATTATACGCCTCGATGTTGACGAGGTGGCGCGTTTCCTGGATGAGGTCGAGGATGGCGAATGTCTGACCGAAAACAGAAAGCCTACCATGCAAAGACCACGCTGCGAGATCTGGCGATGATGACGCTTCTGCTTGGTACGGGGCTTCGTGTATCAGAATGTGTCGGACTGAATATCAACGATGTTGATTTCCGAAAACGGTGGTCTTAGGATTCATCGAAAAGGCGGAAAGGAAGTCATCGTATATTTTGGTGCCGAGGTAGAATATGCGCTTCAGGACTATCTCAGCGAGCGTGAACATATTGTCCCAGAGGAAGGCAGCGAAGAAGCACTCTTCCTCTCCATGCAGCGTAAGCGCATTAACGTACGCAGCGTGGAAAAATGGTCAAAAAATACGCACAGCTCGTCACACCGCTAAAAAAAGATCACGCCACATAAACTCCGCAGCACCTACGGCACGAATCTGTACCGTGAAACCGGCGATATTTACCTCGTCGCAGATGTTTTGGGACACAGTGATGTCAATACGACGAAGAAGCATTATGCGGCGCTGGAGGATGAACGGCGGCGAAGCGCAAGGAATAAGGTGCAGCTGAGAGAAAAAAGAGTAAAAAAAGGGCAAAAAAAAAGGCAAAAAGTAAAAAAAACAAAATTTTTAGGTAAAAAGGCTAATTTCGTACTTTATTTCCGTGTAAAGTGAAAATAGTATTTTGCTAAAATAAAGTTCAAAATTCATATTTGCCAAGAAAACCGATGACCTCGACTGCTTATAGTCTATGCTATCGGTTTTCCTAGTTCAAGCACTCTCACTCTGCTTCATCTGTGTCTCAATAACTTCGTCTAAGTTGGCTGCTGTAGTTTGTTCACTCATAGCCTTCTGCCTCTAATAATAAACACTGCAAAAGTTTAAAATATCCTGCAACAGATCATACTCCATCTTTGCCTTATCATTCATTTGATAATTTATCAGAGCCTTTTGCGAGTACATCGCATCTACGCTTTGCGTTTTCGTTGAAAAATTCCATCAAAGTATCCGGGCCAATGCCCAAACTGGTAAAAATTTTATTTAAATGCTTATCGAATGAGCTTTTTACTATCTATCTCGCCATTTGAAATTTTATCTAAAGTAGGTCGAGAAATTTCTGCCTTTTGCAGAACGATACCTTAGAGAATCCATTGCCACTGATGTAGTCCTTTAATTTTATTCCTGTCAGTTTTCTCATTTCAAAAAGTTCATCAAAACGCACTCTCTATCTCTCCCAGTAACAAATTGTCAATAGTTTTTTAATCACTTTTCTTAAAAATGCAAAAATAGAACGTATAGTAAACGCTATGGTGCGTTGACAACGTATAGATTATTTCCATACGATCTATCTCTCATTTCGTAAACGCTCCATAGCAAGTACCTTGCCAGCCCAAAGTGCTGCAACATGGTTTTGCAAGCAATAATCCGCAACGTTCGCTCCTCCAGTATTCACCTGTAATCTCCATACCGCCATCTTCTCATCTCCCCGCTTTCTTCTTTAGGACAATAAGCGGGAATCCTCGGCAATTCAATTACCGAGATGAAAGCGCAGGAGTGTGCATATCTGCACAATGCAAATAGTATAATAATTCTCATCCTTTGATGGTAATGCCGTAACCGGCATACAATAAAAGCGAAAATATGTTCGAATAATAATTGTGTATTACACTTCAATATGATATACTATATGTATGAAAGAAATCTGATACATTATAGGACTTGCGTGTGTAATATTAACTACCATATGGTTTGGTCGGTGAAATACAGACGGAAGATATTAACCCCAGAAGTTGAGAAATACCTACAGGAACTCGTGCAGCAGATAGCTGACGATAAAGGTTTTACCGTTTATTTATTTGAATGTGGTGAAGGTGATCATGTTCACTGTTTTGTATCAGCTCCACCAAAGCTGTCAATAACAGCCATTATCAAGTATCTGAAGGGGATCACAGGCAGAAAATTATTCGAACGTTTTCCGGAAATAAGAAACCAGTTGTGGAAGGGAGAACTGTGGAACCATTCCTATTATGTGGAAACGATCGGATCCGTATCTGAGGAAAATATTCGCCGTTATATTGAACATCAGAGCAAGTCGTATTAATTCAATGTGAATTGTTAATATTCATATGCATGACTGTCTGAAGGGGAAGGGGAATGCTGCTGTCGCACAGAACATCGGTCAATATCAGGCCGGAATATTCTAATATTATAGGGCATATGTGTTATGCTGCTTCCAAACTCTGGAATGTCTGCAACTATGAACGCCGTCGATATAAAGAATTGGAGCTGGAGAAGTATCCTGACTGGTATTATCAGAAGAAAGCGCATAAAGGAGATCTGTGGTATAGACAGCTTCCGTCCCAGACAGCGCAGGAGACCTGCAAGCAGTTGGATAAAGCCTGGAAATCATTTTATGTTCTTAAAAAGACCGGTGGGATCAAAGATCCAAATCCGCCGCGATTTAAACAGGACAATATACCGATCACTTACATGCAGATGGGAATCCGGCATGAGAAAGGTTCCGACCAATTGCGGCTGTCTCTGTCAAAGGATCTGAAAAGCTATAGGGAAGAAGCTTATGGGATTCATGAAAAATTTCTATATCTTGAAAATAAGATTTTCAGGAACATGGATCACATAAAACAGCTGCGGATCTATCCACCGAAAGATGGAAAATGTGACCTTATTGTTATCTATGA
>VOFH01003217.1_pt1 | contig 73195 bp, 122 predicted proteins | sample 5384091 | NCBI WGS metagenome assembly VOFH01 (sample SAMN12384727, study PRJNA508395) | human gut metagenome | isolation source: healthy gut G | host: Homo sapiens | reverse complement strand
GCAACGCCCTCACTCTCACAGGCACAGCGGATGAAACAGTTAAGCCAGAGCGGGCGGCTTGACATGGATACGATATTTGCGATTATGACGGAGGAAAAGGGCAACCAGAAAGAAACCTTGAAAATCAACACAAGCAAGCTGAAAAAATACTTTCCGAAGAACACAACGCCGAAGCAGATGGAGGAAACCATCATCAAACTTTTGGAGCGTGAGTTGCAGAGGAAACGCAACCGTGACAGCCGCTAATCTTCTTTTTTTTCGGGAAGTAAATACAGAGAGTTGAGGTATGGAGAATGAGAGAAATCCAGTATGAAATCGTAAAGGAAATCGCAGTATTGTCTACGGGCGACAGCGGCTACACAAAGGAAATCAATCTCATTTCATGGAACGGGAAAGAGCCGAAGTATGACATCCGCAGCTTTTCCCCGAACCGTGAAAAGTGCGGCAAGGGAATCACGCTGAACGCTGATGAAGCGGCGGCACTCCTTAAAGCATTACAGAAAGAATTAAACAGCGAGGATTAATGGTATCTGATTGACAGGGCGGGGACGTTTCCAGACGCTTCTCTGCCCTGTCTGGAAAGGAAGATTTAAGTATGGGCGAGGATAAGAAAGCAGATAAAAAGAGAAAGCGTATCGTGCCGAAAGCACCAGTGCAGATGATAATCAGCCGTGAATATGTCGGCACGCAGACAGTCACAGAAGCGTTTGTCCCGATTATTTCCGAGGATATTCGGAAGAAGATTGCCGAGGGCGACACCTTCGACAATGAGGGGCTGTCCGCTTAGAATGTACGCAATGGGACATGAAAACAGATAGGACAGATATGGAGGTTTTACAGTATGGCAGGAATCAAAGAAGGAGAGCAAGATTTATGAAGTCGGCATGTACTGCCGCTTGTCAAAAGACGATGGCACGGATAACGAGAGTGCGAGCATTGCGACACAGAAATCCATCCTCACGGATTATGTGAAAAAGCAGGGATGGCACATAGCAAAAACGTATGTGGACGATGGTTATTCTGGTACAAATTTCCAAAGACCAAGTTTCCAGAATATGATAAAAGACATTGAAAGCGGTCTGATAAACTGCGTTATCACGAAAGATTTATCTCGTCTGGGGAGGAACTATCTTGATTGCGGACTGTATCTGGAAGTTTTTTCCCAGAGCATAACGTGAGGTATATAGCGGTCAATGACGGCGTGGATACGCTCAACAAATCCGCTATGGACATCACGCCTTTCCGCAACATCCTAAACGAAATGTATTCTGCTGATGTGTCAGTCAAGATAAAATCGGCGTACCGTGCGAGGTTTCAGCAGGGGAAATTCATGGGAACAACCGCCCCTTATGGCTATGTCAAAGACCCTGCCGACCACAACCATCTGCTGATAGATGATAAAGTGGCACATGTTGTAAAAGAGATATTCGACCTTGCATTAAAAGGGAATGGAGTTGCCAAAATTTGCAGACATCTTAATAAACAGCATATCCTACGCCCTGCCGCTTATGCGGCGGAGCGTGGCGAAACAGGCTTTGAACGTCATTTTGAGGGGAACGAGGACAAACGCTATATTTGGAGTGAGAACAGTGTAAGGGGCATTTTAAGAAGCCCGATATATGCGGGAAACCTTGCAGGCTACAAGCGGATTGCCGCCAACATGAAAAGCAAGAAACGCTCCTCTAAGCTGCCCGAAGAATGGGAAGTGATACCAGACACCCATGAGGGGATAGTCACGCAGGAGGAATTTGATATTGTCCAACAGCTTATTACAAGTCGTAGGCTTCCACAGAACAAGGGAGGATTTGTAAATATTTTTGCAGGCGTTATCAAGTGTGTGGACTGCGGATGTGCTCTGCGGGCAATGAACGTACACAGGAGGAAACGCCCAGAGATTATCGACTGTGTACAGTATTCATGTAATAATTATGCAAGAAACGGAAGAAGCGAGTGTAGTGCCCACAATATAGAAGCAAGGGATTTATTCAATGCCGTTCTTGCCGACATCAACTGTTTTGCGGATATGGCAGTGAATGATGAAAAGGCGGTCAGGGCCATAGAAAAGCGGCTCACGGAAACAGACCAGAGCAGGGCGAAAGCATTAGAGAAAGAACGTAAGAAGCTGAACAAACGCCTTGCGGAACTGGACAGGCTGTTTTCCTCTCTCTACGAGGATAAGGTAATGGAGCGGATTACCGAGCGGAATTTTGAGATGATGTCGGGGAAATACCAGAAAGAGCAGCTTGAAATCGAAGCAAGGCTGAAAGAGGTAACGGAAACTCTTAATGAAAGCTACGAGAAATCACGGGGAATCCGTGACTTCCTCGCCCTTATCCCGAAATTATCAAGGCTTAAAAGAACTGGATGCAACAGTTATAAACGCACTCATAGACAAGATAATTGTTTCAGAACGTGAAACACTTGCGGATGGGACGGTACGGCAGGAAATCAAGATTTATTATAAATTCATCGGCTTTGTCGGTGAATTACATATCACACCCACAAAGCGGTGGGCAGCAATGCCCGCTAAAAAATTGTACGGTGTGCGGTGTTGAATATGTTCCCCCTCTGGCATATCGAAGTATTGTCCTGCTTGTGCCAAGAAGATACAGAGGGAGAAATCAAACGAGAGCAAACGCAGGAGCAGAAACAGAAAAGGATAGCGCACAATTTAGTGAAGAAAAAGGTTTTAAAAAGAAAAGGAAAAGTTTTTTTCAAATTGGAATTATTGTATGGATATAGAAAATTATTTGAAAAGAAAATGATTGCCAGGGATATAGGGCGTACTGAAACTATTTACAGACATTTGGAGAAGATGGAAAAGGATGGCATTGTAACGAAGTTTAGCGTGGAAGGTCAGCCGGGAGCCTGCTTTCAATATATTGAGCAGGGAGACAATCAGGATTGTTTCTATATTAAATGCGAAGAGTGCGGAGAAGTGACGAAGATGGAATGCCATCATTTGGCGGAGTTATATAGTCACGTGAACGCAGACCATCATTTTAGTATTAATCCTAAGAAAACTATATTCTATGGAAAATGCGAGAAATGCGGAAAGTGTGGAGAAAAAATAAATAAAATAATGATTTATGAAAGTGTTTATTAAATTATGAAAAGTAATAGAGTTATAAAAGTATTTTCGAAAAATAAAATTTTGAAAAAAAGAATTTATTCGAGAAAACAAATTTAGCAGGAAAACAGAATTTTAAGAAAATCAGTAGTTTTTATTGTGACCATATCTATGATTTTGGGAATGGCTGGTTGCGGCAAAACTACTGAAAAAGAAGATAACTATAGATTGAAAATAGTGACTTCTCTTTTTTCCATATTATGATATGGCAAGAGCGGTTATAGGGGATGTTAAGGGAATTGATTTAAAGATGACTGTTACACCGGGACAGGACAGTCATTCTTTTGAACCAACACCTAGCGATGTTATTCAGATGGAAAATGCGGATGTGCTTATATATAATGGTGGTTCACTTGAAACATGGATTGATACGTTGCTTGATTCCTTAAATAATAAGAATCAGATTCAGATGAAAATGATGGATTATGTTGACGTTCTTAATGAAGAGATTGTGGAAGGAATGGATACAAGATTCGAAGAACACGACCATGATGAGCACAGTCATAAAGAAGACAACCATAACAAGGAAAAACATAAAGAGGATAGTCATAGCGAGGAAAATCATAAGGAAGATAATCACAGTGAAGATAGTTCAAATGATTCGGAGTTTCATAATGAAGATTCAGAAGGGAACACAGAAGAAACAGATGAACATATATGGACTTCACCTGTTAATGAAATAATTATGACAGAGAAAATCTGTGAAAAACATTAAGTAAGGCTTTGCCAGAAGAAAAAGAAAATTTTCAGAAGAATGCTGAAAGCTATATAAGTCAGTTAAAAGAGCTGGATAATGAATTTAGAACTATTGTCGAAAATGCTAAGATTAACGAAATTATTTTGCGGACAAGTTTCCGTTACAGTATTTTGCAAAGGAATATGGCTTAAAGTATTATGCAGCTTTTCCGGGATGTGGAAGTGATATGGAACCTAGTGCCAAAACTATTGCGTTCCTTGTGGACAGGATTAAGGAAGACAATATTAAGGCTGTATTTTATTTGGAATTAAGCAGTCATATTGTGGCGGACGCAATTGAAACTGACACAGGAGCAAAACCGCTTCAGTTTAATTCCTGTCATAATATTACGCAGAAACAGTTTGACAGCGGAGTAACTTATGTTGATTTAATGAAGGAAAATGTTAATAACTTAAAAATAGCATTAGGAGAATGATAATGATTTTGAATGTAAAGACGTAACGTTAGGTTACGAAAATAAAGTAGTTGCAAAAATTTGAATTTTAAAATCGACCAAGGAGATTATCTTTGTGTTGTTGGTGAAAATGGTACAGGAAAAAGTACACTTATAAAGACATTATTAGGGTTGATTAAACCTTTAAATGGCGAAGTTATTGCCAATGTGCAGGAAAAAATCACAAAGGAGTAGGATATTTGCCACAGCAGACACAGGCACAGAAAGATTTTCCGGCAAGTGTTTGGGAAGTAGTTTTGTCAGGGGTGCTAAATAACGATCATAGATGTCCATTTTATAATAAGAAAGACAAGGCAGAGGCTGAAAAAATATGGAGAAGCTTAATATTTTGATTTGAAAAAGCGTTGCTATAGAGTTGTCAGGAGGACAGCAGCAAAGAGTTCTTCTCGCAAGGGCACTTTGTGCAACAGACAGCGTTTTGATTTTGGATGAACCTGTAACAGGGCTTGATCCGGCAGCTTCAATGGAGCTTTATGAAACTATAAAGGATTTAAATAAGAAAGAGAATGTAACAATTATTATGGTTAGTCATGATATAAAGAATGCTTTAAATTATGCAACACATATTTTGCATTTAGAACAGGAAAATGATTTCTTTGGAACAGTTGAGGAATATAAGAAATCAAATGTTTCAAATATGTTTTTGGGAGGTGCAGCAAATGATTAGTGAAATGTTTGCCCATGGATTTATACAGAGGGCTTTTATTGGAGGAGTATTGGTATCACTTTGCGCAGCTCTTTTAGGCGTCAGCCTTGTTTTAAAAAGATATTCAATGATAGGTGACGGTTTGTCACACGTTTCATTTGGAGCATTGTCCATAGCAATAGCTTTGGGATTTGCACCAATTAAGTTTTCAATACCAATTGTTATAATTGCAGCCTTTTTTCTTACTTAGATTGGCAGAAAACGGTAAGATGAAAAGTGATGCGGCAATAGCTATGGTGTCAGCTTCATCATTGGCAATTGGTGTTATTGTTACATCGTTAACAACAGGACTTAGCACAGATGTGTGTAGTTATATGTTTGGTAGTATTTTGGCAATGTCTAAAGATGATGTTATTTTTAGTGTTGTACTGTCTGTTGTTGTACTTATAATGTTTGGATTTTGCTATCATAGAATTTTTCGCAGTAACTTTCGATGAAAGTTTTCGAAAGCAACAGGTGTGAAAGTTGGAATGTACAATACACTTATTTCTATTTTTACGGCGGTAACTGTTGTACTTGGAATAAAAATGATGGGAGCAATGTTGATTTCAAGTCTTATTATTTTTCCGGCGCTTACTTCAATGAGAGTTTTTAAAAGCTTTTTAAGTGTAACGATATGTTCTGCAATTCTTGCGGTAATAAATTTTACGGCAGGTTTGCTTTGTTCATACGCTTTTTCAATTCCTGCCGGAGCAAGCGTTGTTGTTGCTAATTTGTGTATGTTTATTATATTTTGCATTATTGGAAATTTGGCATTTCTAAAGAGAAAATAGTCAGGTATAATAGTGTTATGTTAAAAGATGTTGTCAAAGAGTATTAGATAATTATGCATAAAATATGTTTATTTATGGCAGTGACAGGTTAGGAGGAAAAATGGATATTAACGGTTTTATAGAAGAGTTGGATAGTTTGTATACGGAAAGAAGAATTAACGATGTCGAGCCATTTTTCAATGAAAGCATAGAACAGGCAAAAAAGAAAATGACTTGGCAGCTCAGTTTACAATTCTTAATGAAATGATGGGATTTTTCAGGGATACAAGTCAGTTTGAAAAGTCTATTAAGGCATGTAATGATTGCATAGAATTAATGAAGAAAATGGGGATTGAAGGAACTGTGGATTATGCTACTTCCCTTCAAAATGTGGCAAACGCTTACAGAGCGGCAGGAAAACTTGCGGAATCTTTAGAAGTTTATAAAGAAGTTTTTCTATATATAATGAGAATATTCAAGTGATGATTATAGAATGGCAAGTCTTAACAATAACATTGCTCTTTTGTATCAGGAGATGAATGATTTTCCTATGGCAGTCCAACATCTTAAAAAGGCACTGTCCATTATAGAAAAAATAGAAGGAATGGATATTGAAGTTGCCACAACTTATACAAATCTGGCAGCGTCATTGATTGAAATTAATCAGGTAAGTCAGGCGGAAGACTACCTTAAGAAGGCTTTGGAAATATTTGACAGAGATGAAGTGAAAAACTTTCATTACAGCGGAGCCCTTTTGTGCCATGGCAAGTGTTAAGTGTAGCTTAAAACAGTATGAAGAGGCAGCTAAATTATACGAAAAGGCGTTGCCGGAGATAGAAGCAAATATGGGACGTGGCAGTGCTTATAATATTACAAAAGAAAATCTGGCAAAGGTTTTTGACAAAATAAAAGAAGAAAAGAAAGAACTTACAGGTATAGAGCTGGCAAAAAGTTTTTATGAAGAGTACGGCAAGGATATGATTCATAATAATTTTTCTGAATATGAGGACAAAATAGCGGTGGGATTCGTTGGGGAAGGTTCAGAGCGATTTGGCTTTGATGATGTTTATTCAAGAGACCACGATTTCGGCCCGGGATTTTGTATGTGGATTACGGAAGATGTTTATGAGAAAATCGGTGAAAAACTTCAGGATGAATATAGCAAACTTCCAAAAAGTTATAAGGGCATTACAAGAGTTGACACCATTATGGCTGAAGGAAGAGTGGGCGTTTGTGTAGTTGAAGATTTTTATAAAAAGTATACAGGTTCTGGAGATGGAAATCTAACATTAGAACAATGGATTAATCTTGAAGATTATAAAATTGCAACAGTTACTAACGGTGAAGTTTTTAGGGACGATTTAGGATATTTTTCTAAGATAAGAAGAAAATTTGAAAATCAGCCTTTTCAGGCAAGACTTGTTAAGCTTGCAAGACAGCTTGGGGCAATGGCTCAGACAGGTCAGAGCAATTATGAAAGAGCAATGGCAAGGAAAGATTATGTAACGGCACAGATTTGCATTTCTGATTTTATGAAAGAGACAATGAAATGTGTGTACATTTTAAATAATAAGTTTGCACCGTACTACAAATGGCTTTTTAAGGGAGTTAGTAGCTTGGATGGAACTGAGAAGATTGTTTCATTGCTTGAAAAATTAAGTCAGCTTCCTGCTCAGAAGAATGCTTGGGATGGTTATTTGTATGACAATACTAAGTTTAATGAAAAAGATGAAAAAGCCATTATTATGGAAGAAATAGCAAAAATTATAATTGATAAATTATTGGAACTAAAACTAATAAAGAATAGAAATTCAAACTTTTAAATGGTTATGTGAGACCAATTATGGATTTGGCAGAAGGGAAAGTTGAAATGTTTGACAGAGAAAAAACAATAGATAAAATAGTAAAACTTGAATTTGAAGCTTTTGATAAAGTGCAGAATGTTGGTGGAAGAGCGTCTTGTCAGAATAATTGGCCTTTCTTCTATGTTATGAGAAAGAGTCAGTATATGACTTGGACAGATGAAATGCTAGAGTGTATTTGCAATCTTTGGGAAGAAAACAAGGCTAAGGGTTGGAATATGATTACCGAGAAATATGGAAGAATGATGGAACATACTTCACCTGAAGAATATAAGAAGATTAAAGATAATTTTCCTGAAAAATCGGAGAGAACAATAGCAATTGTAAATCAGATTGCACAGATTCAGGTAGACTGGATGAAGGATTTTGCTAAGAGTTATCCAAAGCTTGCATCTAATGCAAGGGATATAACAAGTGATGCTGATCAGATTGACAACACTTCTTATGAAACTTATTTAAAGGGAGAGTTATTAACATATTCAGAAGAATTGTTGAAACTTTATGCACAATTTATTGTAAATCTGGCAAGAGAGGGAAAAAATCTTGCATATATGACTATAGAAAATACAGCACATTTACAGGGATATGCAACATTGGAAGATGCAGAAAGCAGCATAAGATAAGTTTTGTAAATGTTAAGAGAAAGGAGCGTATGACCATATTTTCTTAATATGGCATACAAAATAAATATGGCATTTTTACCAATATCCAAAGAGGATATGAAGGAAAGAGGAATAGAGCAGTTAGATTTTGTGTTTGTAATAGGGGATGCTTATGTAGACCATCCATCTTTTGGACATGCTATTATAAGTAGAGTTTTGGAAGCTAATGGATATACAGTTGGTATTATTTCACAGCCTGATTGGAAGGACGATGAAAGCATTAATGTTTTGGGAGAACCAAGATTGGCATTTCTGGTAATGGGTGGAAATATGGATTCAATGGTTAATCATTACTATGTTTCAAAGAAAAGAAGAGATAGTGATGCCTACACTCCGGGCGGAGTAATTGGAAAAAGACCGGATCATGCAGTAGTTGCTTATTGTAATCTTATTCGCAGAACTAACAAAACAAAGCCGATTATAATAGGTGGTATTGAGGCAAGTCTTAGAAGAATGGCGCATTATGATTATTGGAGCAATAGTTTTAAACGTTCAATTTTATTGGATAGTCAGGCAAATCTTTTAACTTATGGAATGGGTGAAAAGTGTATAGTTCAGATTGCAGATGCCTTGGCAAGTGGTATGGATGTTACGGATATTACTTATATTCCGGGAACTGTTTTTAAGACTAAAAATATAGAACTTGCTTATGATCCAATAATTCTTCCGTCTTATGATGCCATGAAGGAAGACAAATTAGAGTATGCAAATAGTTTTAGGGTTCAGTCTGAAAATACTGATCCTTTTAATGGAAAAACTTTGGTGGAACCTTATCCAAACGGAGTTTATGTTGTACAGAATCCACCCCAGGAGCCCTTAACAAGACAGGAAATGGATGATATTTACGACCTTCCATATGAGAGAACTTACCATCCAAGTTACGAGGCTTTAGGTGGGATACCTGCCATTCAGGAAGTTCAGTTTTCATTGGCAAGTTGTCGTGGTTGTTTTGGGGCATGTAGTTTCTGTGCCATAACATTCCATCAGGGAAGAATTATTCAGTCAAGAAGCCACGAATCAATCATAAATGAGGCAAAAAAATTATTGATATGCCTAATTTTAAAGGATATATTCATGATGTTGGTGGCCCTACAGCTAACTTTTTATCATCCGTCATGTAAGAAGCAGTTAAAATCAGGTGTGTGTAAGCATAAGCAATGTCTTTTCCCACATCCTTGTAAGAATCTGAATGTTGACCACAAGGATTATTTAAGTCTTCTTAGAAAGTTAAGAGAATTGCCTAAAGTCAAAAAAAAAGTATTTGTCCGTTCAGGTATTAGATTTGACTATATTATGGAAGATAAAGATGATACTTTCTTTTAAAGAGCTGGTTAAATATCATATTAGTGGACAGCTTAAGGTAGCTCCTGAGCATATTTCTGATAAGGTTTTGTCTTATATGGGAAAACCTCAGAATTGTGTTTATGAAAGTTTTATCACTAAATATAAGAAACTTAACGAAAAAGAAGGAAAGAACCAGTTTGTTGTGCCATATCTTATGAGTTCCCATCCGGGCTCTGATATGACAGAGGCAGTGAAGTTGGCTGAGTACCTTAGAGATATTGGCTATAATCCTCAGCAGGTTCAGGATTTTTACCCTACACCGTCAACAATGTCAACTGTAATGTACTATACGGGGAGTTGATCCGCGAACAATGAAGCCGGTGTATGTTCCAAAAAATCCGCACGAAAAGGCAATGCAAAGAGCCCTTATGCAGTACAGAAATCCTGCAAACTACGATTTAGTTAAAGAAGCACTTCATATAGCAGGAAGAGAAGACCTTATAGGTTTTGGCAAGGAATGCCTTATTAAACCCAGACAGTTTAAATATGAGAAAAACTATGGTGGAAACGGCGGAAAAGGTAACGGAAAGTCTAAGGATTCACGTAAGGATGCGCGAGGTAAGAATTTTGGGCAAAGATTCCTCAAATAACAAGAATGGTCGTGGTAAGAATTTCGCAGATAAAGATAACCGCGGAGGAAAAATTTCAGTAAATAATAAAAATATCCGCAGTGGTAAGAATTTTGCAAATGACAAAAAATGCCCGCGGCGCTAAGGGACAGACAGGTAACGCACGTAATGGCAAAGTGCAATCCGGCAATTCACGTAATGGTAAAGTACAATCCGGTAATGTGCATAACGGAAAGTCCGGCAGGAAATCTAGCAAGAGACGTTAAAGTTTCTATTTGAATCCTAAATTTAGAGTGGTATACTATGTTAGGTAGAAGATAGTTAATTAATAATTAAAATATAGGAGGCAAACAATGGACATTAAAGTATTACAGAAAGACATGATAGCTGCAATGAAAGCTAGAGACAAAGCTAGAAAGGAATCAATTTCAGCATTGATTCAGGCAGTAAAGAAAGCAGGAATTGATGCAGGCTGCAGAAATGATATTCCTGAAGAAATGGTAAACAAAGTAATTCTTAAAGAATTAAAAACTGTAAAGGAACAGATTGATTCATGTCCTGCTGACAGAACAGACTTAATAGAAGAATACCAGGCAAGATATGATGTGTTCAACGAATATGCACCAAAGCTTATGAGTGCAGAAGAAGTTGAAGCAGAATTAAAAGAAGAATTTGGAGACGTAATTGCAACAAAGAACAAAGGCCAGATAATGAAAACAGTAATGCCTGCATTTAAAGGCAGAGCAGATGGCAAAAGTAATCAACCAGATAGTTGCAAAAAATGTGCCAGTAAATAATAGAAACAAATGAGAAGAAATGCAAGACATGTGTTTCTTCTTTATTTTTTTTTGCGTGTAGGCAAGGATATATGTCTACAAACAGATTGATTTTGTTATTTTGCTGCGTTCGTTATTGATCGTGGCGAGGGTGTTTTGCACCCGTACCCCGATATAGAAGTTTTCTTAATTTTCGGGGTACGAATTTTACAATTTTAAATGTAACATAGCACGTATAAGTGATATTTTTCCTGGCTGTACCCCACTATAGAAATTATCTTGATTTTTGGGGTACATATTTAGCAATTTTACATCTTGAGACATAACTTATTGTATATATCAATAATAAAAAAGTACCCCGATATATAAAAAACTCTCAAAATCGGGGGTACATTTCATTAAATCTGTTACTTGAAAATACAACATAATATATAAATGCAACGAAAATGTACCCCGATATTTTAAATCATCCAAATTTCGGGGTACATTCTCCAAATTCTTCTTGATTTTATATACAGTCAGAGATGGGAATGGCAAACGTGTTTGCCATTCCCATCTCTGACTGTATACAACTTTCGACATTTTTTACATTTTCCCGAATATTTTAAATAGATTTAACATAAATGCGCTATTGCATTTAACGAAATTTAAATAGTATATATGTGTACCCTGAAGGAAACAAAAATAAGTTCCTTCAAAAAATATTAAAAATTTACTTGAAAACGAGGAGAAAATTGAAAATGAGAAAGAAAGTTTTAGCAGTAGTATCTGCATTGGTTATTACAACATTAGCATTCACAGGATGCGGTAGCAACAAGAGTGCAAGCAGTGACAATGGTTCTGATTCAGGAGCTAAGTCACAGGCAATCACAGTAGTTTCAAGAGAAGAAGGTTCAGGAACTAGAGGAGCTTTCGTAGAACTTCTTGGAGTTGTAGATGAAAACGAAAATGACATTACAGTAAGTTCAGCACAGATTACAAACAGCACATCAGTAATGCTCCAGAAGGTAGCACAGACAAAGAGTGCAATCGGTTATGTTTCACTTGGTTCTTTATCAACAGACGTTAAGGCAGTTCAGGTTGACGGTGTTGACGCAACAGCAGAAAACGTTAAATCAGGTGATTACAAAGTATCAAGACCATTTAACATTTGTTACAAAGAAGATAAGTTATCAGACATTGACAAAGACTTCATCTCATTCATTATGAGCAAAGAAGGACAGCAGATTGTAAACGACAACGGTTACATCGGAGTTGAAGCAACAGAATCATACAAGGCAAGTGGTAAGAAAGGAAAAATCACTTTAGCAGGTTCAACATCAGTTGCGCCATTAATGGATAAGTTAAAAGATGAATATGTAAAACTAAACGCAGACGCTTCAATTGAAATTCAGGAATCAGGTTCTTCAGCAGGTATTCAGTCAGCAATCGAAGGTGCAACAGAAATCGGTATGTCATCAAGAGAATTAAAAGATGAAGAAGCAAAAGAATTACAGGTTCAGAAAATTGCATTAGATGGTATCGCGGTAATTGTTAACACAGAAAATCAGGTAACAAACCTTACATCAGCTCAGATTAAGAAAATCTACACAGGTGACTTAACAGACTGGGCCGATGTTCAGTAATAAAATCTGCATATAAGGGTACAGGCAGAGGGATTAAAATTCCTCTGCTTTTAGTGAATGAAGGAGAAAATATTTTGAATAAAGTATTAGATTTTTTAATGAAAATAGTATTTCTTGTATGCGCATGTATATCTATTGCAGCAGTTATAACAATTTGTTTATTTATGTTTGCAAATGGTGTGCCGGCAATTAAAGAAATAGGAATAACAAAGTTCCTTTTTGGGACACAATGGCGTGTGTCACAAAATCTTTTTGAATATGGCCAATGATTGTAGGCAGTATTTATGTAACAGCAGGGGCAATGATAATTGGTGTTCCAATTGGACTTTTTAACAGCAGTATTTCTTGCAAAATACTGTCCCAAAAAATTATATAAATTTATCAAACCAATAATTAACCTTATGGCAGGGATTCCTTCTATTATATACGGATTCTTCGGACTGGTTGTTATTATTCCAATTATTCAGGAAATGTTTGGAACAGCAGGTGACGGTATACTTGCAGCATCAATTCTTCTTGGAATGATGATACTTCCAACAATTATTAACACAGCAGAATCATCAATTGTGGCAGTACCGGAAGCATATTATGAAGGAGCGCTTGCCCTTGGTGCAACAAAGGAAAGAAGTATTTTAAGACGGTAATACCGGCGGCAAAGTCAGGTGTTATGTCAGGAATTATTCTTGGAATGGGTAGAGCCATAGGTGAAACAATGGCAGTTGTAATGGTTGCCGGGAACCAGGCAATTATACCGGACAGCATTACAAGTGGTGTCAGAACACTTACAGCCAATATCGTACTTGAAATGGCTTATGCCACAGGATTACATAGAAGAGCATTAATTGCTACAGCAGTAGTATTGTTTGTATTTGTATTAATTATAAATGTATGTTTTTCAATAATTAATAGGAGGTCTGAATAATGGAAAAAGAAGTAAAAGCAGTAGGCAGAAAAGCTCCTATAGTAAAACAAACAGCAAGTTAAAAGAATATTTAAGAAAACCGGGCTCACTTATTATGCTGATTCTTATAATGCTTGCAGCGGCAATTACAGTTGGAATAATGGTTTATCTTGTTGCTTACATAGTTATAAGAGGTGTTCCCTATATTAATGCAGACTTGTTTGCATGGAAATACAATTCAGATAATGTTTCAATGACACCGGCTATTATTAATACAATTATAATAGTTGCAATGACACTGATTATTTCAGTACCTATTGGAGTGGCAGCAGCAATTTATCTTGTTGAGTATGCAAAGAGAGGTTCAAAACTTGTAAAAATCATAAGAGTTACAACTGAAACATTGGCAGGCATACCTTCAATTGTTTTCGGTTTGTTCGGTTTCCTTGCATTTGTTCTTGCCTTACATTGGGGATATTCATTAATAGCCGGAGTTTTAACACTGGCAATAATGGTTTTGCCAACAATTATAAGAACAACAGAGGAAGCGCTTATTGCTGTGCCAGACTCATTTAGAGAAGGCAGTTTTGGTTTAGGTGCAGGAAAACTTAGAACAATATTTGTTATTGTTTTGCCGGCAGCAGTTCCGGGAATTTTGTCAGGGTTATTCTTGCAATAGGAAGAATTGTTGGTGAAAGTGCAGCACTTATTTTTACGGCAGGTTCAGTGGCGGCAGTGCCTTGGGGCTCGGGCAAGTTTTTTCTTATCTTCAACAAGAACTTTGGCAGTTCATATGTACTGCTTATTGTCAGAAGGACTTTACACAAATCAGGCTTATGCAACAGCGGTAATACTTTTGATAATTATTTTAATTATTAATGGTTTATCGGGCATACTTGCAAACAAGATTGGAAAGGAAAATAAATAAATGGGAAAAATAGATATAAAGGACATGGACCTTTTTACGGAGATTTTCATGCCATAAAGGATGTAAATTTATCAATTCCAAAGAACCAGATTACAGCATTTATAGGACCATCAGGATGTGGTAAGTCAACAGTACTTAAATCACTTAACAGAATGAATGATCTTGTAGTGGATTGTAAAATACAGGGAAAAATAACACTTGATGGTGTTGATATATATAAAGACATGGACGTAAATGACTTAAGAAAAAGAGTGGGAATGGTATTCCAGAAAGCTAATCTTTTTCCAATGAGCATATACGATAACATTGCATATGGACCAAGAACTCACGGTATCCGTTCAAAGGCAAAACTTGACGAAATTGTTGAGCGAACATTAAAACAGGCAGCAATTTGGGATGAAGTAAAAGATTCATTAAAGAAAAAAATGCCCTTGCAATGTCAGGTGGCCAGCAACAGAGACTTTGTATTGCAAGAGCTTTGGCAGTTGAACCAGAAGTGTTATTAATGGATGAACCAACATCAGCACTTGATCCTATTTCTACATCAAAGATTGAAGATTTGGCAACAGAATTAAAGAAGGATTACACAATTGTTATGGTAACTCATAACATGCAGCAGGCAGCCAGAATATCAGACAATACAGCTTTCTTCTTGTTGGGAGAGGTTGTTGAATATAGTGATACAGAGCAAATGTTCTCAATGCCTAGAGACAAGAGAACTGAGGATTATATCACAGGAAGGTTTGGTTGATGATATGAGAAATAAGTTTGATGAACAGCTTGACAATCTAAATAATGAATTAATTAAAATGGGTAAACTATGTCAGCAGGCTATTTCAGGAGCCATAAAAATTACAATGGAAGATGACCATGAAGAATTAAAAAGAGAAGTATTGGATACAGACAGCGAAATTGACAAAAAAAGAAAGAGATATTGAATCTATTTGTATGAAACTTTTGCTTAGACAGCAGCCAGTAGCAAGGGATTTAAGAGTTATTTCCTCGGCACTGAAGATGATCTCGGATATGGAGCGGATCGGCGACCAGGCATCAGATATTGTTGAATTGGCTCAGTATATTAAAAAAGTGACGTAAAATACAAAACACATTTAAGTGACATGGCAAACGAAGTTATAAAAATGGTAACAAAGAGCATTAAGTCTTTTGTAAAGAAAGATATTGAAATGGCAAGAAATGTTATTGTTTATGATGATGTTGTTGATAACTATTTTGAAGAGATAAAGAAAGAGTTAATAAGAATAATTTCTTCAGGAGAAAGTGATGGTGAAGAATTTATTGATATTCTTATGATTGCCAAATATCTTGAAAGAATAGGCGACCATGCAACTAATATTGCAGAATGGGTTGAGTACTCAATTCTAGGCTATCACGCAGAGTAAATCAAAATAAAACCTAAAACTTTTCAAAATATATTGTAAAAAAATTCAAATATCTCCGAATTTTTACCTGCATTTAACATAAATCTTACTTTCCGGGGCTAAAGTTAATTTAACCTGGAAAGTAAGGTTAGTAATATGTTAGTTAGATTTTATTATTTGGAGGTATATATGATTTATTTGGTAGAAGACGATAGCAGTATTAGAGAATTAGTAATATATGCATTAAACAGTACAGGTCTTGAGGCAAAAGGCTTTGAGAAACCTTCAGAATTTTGGAAGGCAGTTGAGGAAGAAGAGCCAAGTCTTGTAATACTTGATGTAATGCTTCCTGAGGAAAGTGGAATTGATGTTTTAAAGAAAATAAGAAGCAATCCTGCAATTGAGAAGCTTCCGGTAATTATGGAAACAGCAAAAACAAGTGAGTATGACAGAATAAACGGACTTGAAAGTGGTGCGGATGATTATATTTCAAAGCCATTTAGCATGATGGAAATGGTTGCAAGAGTTAAAGCGTTAATCAGAAGATCTGAGTACAAGCATGAAGAAAATGATTATACAATTAATAATCTTTATGTTTGCCCAATAAAGCATCTTGTAAAAGTTGACGACAGGGAAGTTGTCTTAACATTAAAAAGAATATGAAATGTTATGCCTTCTTTTAAAGAATAGAGGTATTGTTTTGTCAAGAGAACAGCTTCTTAACAAGATTTGGGGATACTCTTTTGACGGAGAAAGTAGAACAGTGGATGTTCATGTAAGAACTCTTAGGCAGAAACTTGGAACGGCAGGAGATGTTATAAAAACCATCCGTGGAGTTGGTTATAAAATCTCGGCTTAAATGTGATAATAGTAATAAGTGACTTGTGGTAATTATTAAATCTAAATTTAAGAAACTTAATATATTTAATAAATTTTACTTAGATTTAACAAAGAGAATAGTTACAATTTACACTCCCACTATACTATGAATATGTAGACAGGGAAGAAATTACACGGATTGTTACGTGCTTCTGCACTCTCACAATCTTACCCCAATATTTTAATAGAAAAGTTTTAGGAGGAAAAAATGAACATTTTTGACGTATTATCTCTTATTGGAGGTTTAGCATTATTCCTTTTTGGAATGAATATTATGGGTGATGCTCTTGAAAAAGAGCTGGGAATCAGTTGAAAAACATTCTTGAAAAAATTAACATCTAACAGATTTAAGGGATTTTTGCTTGGGGCAGGAGTAACAGCAATTATTCAGAGTTCTTCAGCAACAACAGTTATGGTTGTGGGTTTTGTTAACTCAGGAATTATGAGTCTTAAGCAGGCAATAGGAATTATTATGGGGGCAAACGTTGGAACAACCATTACATCTTGGATTCTTAGTTTAACAGGGATTGAAAGTTCAAACATTTGGGTTAGTCTTTTAAAGCCAACATCATTTTCACCAATTCTTGCAATGATTGGTTTGATAATGATTATGTCAAAGAAAAACTCAAAACGTGCAGATACAGGAATGATTCTTTTAGGATTTGCAGTTTTAATGTTTGGAATGGAACAGATGTCAGGTTCTGTTAGCGGATTAAGAGATGTTCCTGAATTTAGAAACATATTAGTAATGTTTAGCAATCCGGTATTAGGTGTATTGGCAGGTGCATTCTTAACAGCAATAATACAGAGTTCATCAGCTTCAGTTGGTATATTACAGGCATTGGCATCAACAGGAGCAGTAACATACGGAAGTGCAATTCCTATCATTATGGGACAGAACATCGGAACTTGTGTAACAGCAATTATTTCATCATTTGGAGCAAACAAAAACGCAAAAAAGAACAGCAATTGTTCATTTGTCATTTAACATAATCGGAACAGCGGTATGGCTTTGCAGTATTTTGCTTATTAAATTCAATTATACAGTTTCCATTTATAAGTGATTCAGCCAATCAGCTTGGAATAGCAATTGTTCATACAACATTTAATATTTTATGTACATTGTTATTATTCCCATTTGCAAACCAGTTGGAAAAACTTGCATGTATCATTATAAAGGATGCAGAAAAGAAAGAATCATTACAGTTACTTGATGAACGTCTTATGACAACACCTGCAATTGCAATTGACAGATGTAAAAAGTTGTAATGGAAATGTTTGAGAAAAACAATTGAAGGAGTAAGCTGCGCCTGTGACATTTTAAGTGAGTACGATTCAAAAGTAATAGACAAGGTTAAAGAGTACGAAGAAGAAGTGGACAAGTACGAGGATAAGATAGGAACCTATCTTGTAAGAATCAGTACAAGAGACTTAAGTGAAAGTGACAGCAAGAGCGTAAGTGAGTTATTACACATCATTGGAGACATTGAAAGAATTTCAGACCACTCAGTAGGAATAGCAAAGTCAGCAGAAGAAATTCATGATAAAAAATTACATTTCTCAGAAAATGCAAGAAAAGAATTAAAAGTTTTAATTAATGCAGTAAAAGATATTTTGAATCAGTCACAGACAGCTTTTGAAAATAATGATATGGATGCTTCATTAACTGTTGAGGCATTGGAAGAAGTAATAGACCATTTGAAACACCAGTTGAAGAAGAGACATATTGACAGATTAAAAATGGTAAGTGCACAATTGAGCAGGGATTTATAATGACAGACATTCTTACTTCTTTGGAAAGAATATCAGACCATTGTTCTAACATTGCAGGATGTGTTGAGGAAATTGACCATGACAGTCTTGGACTTCATGCATACAGCAGTGAAATAGATAAAAATCCGGGAAGTAAATTCTATCAGGTTTATACACAGAACAAAAATAAATATGCAATTGACTAGAATTAAGTTAGGTTTGTTGCAGATTAAAGAAGGAAGGTTGATTTTATGCATACAATTTATGAAAAATTGTGGCTTATATCTTCAGAACTAAACCATTTAACAAAGGTAAACAAAAAAAGTTTATATATGGCTATAAGTGTTATGTTTTGGATACTTGTGGCAACAATAGTTTGTGTCGTATTGAAATTTTTTGTAAAATATCTTATATAACATTGGCTGTAATTATTGGTTACGTAGCTGTTATACCGGGATATTTCAGCAGTCATGTACATATACAGAAATACAACACCTAAGGATGTTGAATGAATACAGTGAATGAAAATTAAATAAATATATGGGATAATTAACTATTGTTAATATAAATAATTATTACGGAATATAAACTAAAAAATTAAATATTTTAATGCCAAAAACTAACTATATAAAACTATTTGTATGTTTTAATTTTTATGGTAAAATTATGGGTGGCTAAACCTTTAATAAATTTTACAAAACAGGAGATAAAGCATGGATAGAAAAGTATTATTTTTAGATTTAGATGGAACTCTTACAAATGATGACAAAAAGTTACACCTAAAACATTAAAGGCATTGAAGCAAATAATGGAAGAAGGACATATTGTGGCGCTTGCATCAGGACGCCCAACGCCGGGAGTAGCACAGGTTGCAAAAACACTTGAGCTTGATAAGTACGGTGGATATGTTCTTTCTTTTAATGGAGGAAAAGTAATCAACTGGAAAACAAAGGAAGTTATTTATGAGAACGCATTATCAAAAGAATATATTCCTGAATTAGTTGATTATGCAACAGAGAACAAAATCGGTCTTATTACTTATGATGACGATAGCATTGTTGTTGGAACTCCAATAGATGAATATATTGAATTGGAATCATTTATTAACAAGTTGCCTCTTAAAGAGAAAAATCTTGTTGAGTATGTTGATTACAATCCTAACAAATGTCTGTTAACGGCACCGGGCGAGATTGCAGCAGAACATGAAAAGATTCTCTCAAAAGAAGTTTGAGGGAAGAATAAGCATATATCGTTCAGAGCCATTTTTTATAGAAGCATTGCCAATGGGAATTGATAAAGCACATTCAATAGAAGTTCTTATTAATCATCTTGGAATTCCAAAAAGAGAATACCATTGCCTGTGGTGACGGATTTAATGATCTTACAATGATTAAGTACGCACACGTTGGTGTTGCTATGGCCAATGCTACAGACGTGGTTAAGGAGAACGCAGATTACATTACAAAATCTAATAATGAAGATGGAATAGCTCACGTTATCGAGAAGTTTATTCTTGAAAAGTAGGATTAGAGAAAAATAATTACACAGATTGAATTATAACTAAAAAATAATTACACGGATTGTTACGTGCTTCTGCACTTTCACAATCCTATCCCAATATTCGCATATCGTGAAGCTTACGCTCCACTTTTTATGCTCATATAGGGGCGTGTCTCAAAGTCACTATCCCACCATTGTGCAAGCACAGGTGGGATGAGACTTTGAGACACTGTAATTAAATATAAGAAAGGGAGAAAAATGAAACGAGGAAACAAAAGAATTATCGCGGTACTTACTTTAATGTTTGTTGTTCTTATTGGAACAACAGTTTTTGGTGCCGACGAAGAGGCTAAGTATGTTCCACAGTTGTTTGGAACATTTTGGGCACTGGTTCCACCACTGGTAGCCATAGCATTAGCACTTATTACAAAGGAAGTTTACAGTTCATTATTTATTGGAATTGTAATTGGTGGAATTTTTTTTATTCAGGAGGCTCATTTGAGGGAACAATTGAACATGTATTAGAGGACGGAATAATCGGTTCACTATCTGATGAATATAATGTGGGAATATTAGTATTCCTTGTTGTTCTTGGAACAATAGTTGCACTTATGAATACAGCAGGTGGTTCAGCAGCTTTTGGTGATTGGGCATCTAAACATATCAAAACAAGAATTGGTGCTCAGCTTGCAACTATTGCGCTTGGTTGTCTTATTTTCGTAGATGACTATTTTAACTGCCTTACAGTTGGTAGTGTCATGCGACCTGTAACAGATAAGCATAATGTTTCAAGAGCAAAACTTGCATATCTGATTGATGCAACAGCAGCACCTGTTTGTATTATTGCACCTATTTCTTCATGGGCTGCAGCGGTAACAGGTTTCGTAAAAGGACAGGATGGATTTGTAGTATTTATTAAGTCAATTCCATACAACTATTATGCTTTTGCTTACTATTGTTATGATGATTTCAATAGTATTGTTAAAAGTTGATTTTGGCTCAATGGCTAAGCATGAAGCCAATGCAGCAAAAGGAGACTTGTTTACAACAGGTCAGAAGACTTACAAAGAGGAAGAACAGGCTGAAGAAAAGAGAGGCAAGGTTTGTGACCTTGTAGTTCCTGTAGTTACTCTTATTATTTGTTGTATTATTGGTATGATTTATACAGGTGGATTCTTTAAAGGAACAAGCTTTGTTAAGGCTTTTTCTGAAAGTGATGCTTCAGTTGGACTTGCTATCGGAAGTATTTTTGCATTAATGATTACTATTGTATTCTATGTTGTAAGAAGAATTTTAAGCTTCAAGAAGTGTATGGATTGTTTGCCTGAAGGATTTAAGGCGATGGTACCTGCAATTCTTATTCTTACTTTTGCATGGACATTGAAGAATATGACAAGCAGCCTTGGTGCAGCAGAATATGTTGGTGGAATTATGAAACATAGTGCAACAGGTTTTGCAATATTCCTTCCTGCAGTTATATTTGTTGTAGGTTGTGGACTTGCTTTTGCGACAGGTACTTCATGGGGAACATTTGGTATCCTTATTCCTATTGTTGTTCAGGCGTTCCAGAAAACTGATCCTGCAATGATGATTATTGCTATTTCAGCATGTATGGCAGGTGCAGTATGCGGTGACCACTGCTCACCAATTTCAGATACAACAATTATGTCATCAGCGGGAGCGCAGTGCGAACATACAAACCACGTATCAACACAGATACCTTACGCTGCAACAGTTGCAGTTATTTCATTTATCACATACATTATCGCAGGTGCGTTGCAGAAGGCAGCAGGGCTTGGCTGGCTGGCACTTCCAATTGGAATTGTTCTTATGATTGGAACAGTTGTGGGAATAAAAGTGCTTACGGCAGGAAAAGAAGCAACAGAGTAGTATTTTATGTTATGTAAATCAGAAATGGATAAACATAACAAAATGTTATATTAAAAAGTAAAAATAATACCCCAACATAGTGTTTACATATCACTTGATATGGATTCACTATGTTGGGGTGTTTTGTTATTTATTAGTAGTTGGAAGGTATGGGATAAGAGCTCCAGCCATATTGGAAATAGGCATTGTCTGTAACCATACATGGCCCGGACCTGTAACAACAGTGTTAAACAATCCTTCACTACCGAGGAACATATTTTTTATACCGGGTATAGTTTGAATATCCATCTGGCATGTTACTGACATAGCGGCAAGATGTCCGGTGTCTATAACAATCTGCTGTCCAGGCTGTAATTCGTATTCAATGACATGGCCATCAAATTCTGCAAAAGCAATACCATTACCTGAAAGCTTCTGTAAAATAAAGCCTTCACCACCGAAAAGACCTGAGCCAAGTTTTTTTCTAAAATGCATTGATAATTCAACACCTGCTTCAGAAGCAAGAAAGGCAGATTTTTGAAGAATAATTTCATTTCCCGGAGTGATTTCAAAAGCTTTAATAGAACCTGGAAAGCTTGAAGCAATGGAAATCATTCCGTTAGTACGTTCTGCAGTGTAAATATTCTGAAAAAGAGTATCACCGGATAAGGCTCTTCCGAACATTTTTCCAATACCACCACCGGTAGTTTCCATTTTCATATTAGGTGACATCCAAGCCATGCCGCCACCTTCTGTTATAATTTTTCTCCGGCGTCAAGTTCACAAATAACAACCGGAAGAGTATCGCCTTGAATTGAATATCTCATAAGGACCTCCTAAAATAATATTTTAAAAATATTGTATCATATAAAAGGTGTTAAAAATAGTGATTTTAGTAGATAAAAAAATTAATGTAATTCATAAAAACAATTTGTGAAAATAACTATAATTATAGGCAGATTAATGATACAATTAAATCATCACATATATAGGAGAACGGGGAATAAGAAAGGCAAAGGAGAAGATTATTATGGAAAAATTTATTAAAAAGTTAATGATTGCATTAACAGTTATGTTTTTGGCAATTATTTGTGGAAATGGAGCGGTAAAAGCGGGGGATTATTGGGCAAGCAATTTATATGCGAATAATGGAAATTATGTTGGATACTCTGAAGGAAGTATTACAGAGAACACAGAAAGAGGGTGGACAGCTAATTTTAAAAGTCCGGGATGGTATGGAATATGGGAGGCTCAGGTTTATCAAAGCACAAAATTGGGAATGGGAAACGTTAATATAGCAAAAGATAAAAGATATAGTATAAGATTCGATATTAAATCGGAGATATGTAATAAATTAATTTATATATTGGTAGGTTCATCTGAAAAAGTTGCTTTTAGTGATTGGATATACGTGAAAAAGGTGAAATATATAAGTATTACAGTAATTTTATAGCAAAGGAGGATGCAACGGAAATACATTTCGGAATGGGTCCACAGTTTGAACTTGAGGGACATAGTGGATTAGGAGAAGAATTATATAGATATAATATTTATAGAGCAAAATATGGTAATAGTAAATATTGGGATGATGAGTCAGCATTGGAACCAATGACTATTAAATGTAGAAATTTTTATTTAGGAGATATAGAAAAAACATAAAAAATTTCAAAGCAGTTAATAAAAAGGTAGAAAAATAAAACTTACATGGAAAAAAGAGTAATGATGCTTATAAATATCAGATTGCTTATGCAAGCAACAAAAAAATTTACAAAAACGTAAATTATAAAAATGTAAAAAAGCAAAGGTACAAAGAGCTATATCATAAAGAAATTGAAAAAAGGAAAAACATATTATTTTAAGATGAGAGTGTATTATATTTTAAATAGAAAGATGGAATATGGTAATTGGAGTGTGACAAAGAAAGTAAAAATCAAGAAATAATTTTAAAAGGGTAATCGAGCTGTTGAACAGATAGTAACTAATAAGTTATAATAAAGCAATGGATATTTGTGAAGTGAGGTGGTAAATTTTGAGTATTCAATCAGATGTAGAAATGCTGTCATTACAAGCAGTGGAAAATTATGCAAGAAGAAATAATATTTCAACAAAAGATACATATGAATTATTTCATAAACACCAAGTTTTTGAAAAGATAATGCTTCAACACGAATATTTGCATCAAGTAAGTGATGACGAAATTATGGAATACATAGACAAAGTGGTAGAAGAGGATGCTCACCAGTTAATAGTTTTCCATGGAACTACGAAAAATGTTTGACAAGATAGATTTGTCAAAGTCTCATAATCGTCGAGATTTTGGAAGAGGATTTTATACAACAATTTTGGAAAAACAGGCTATAGAATGGGCATACAGATTAAGCCTAAGAGAAAATACAGATTCATATTATGTTTATCAATTTGTTTTTGAGGAAGCAGATGATTTAAGGATTAAAAGGTTTGAATCGTTAAATATAGAGTGGTTAGAATTTATTAAAGAAAACAGGATAAAAGGTGAATTACAGCACGATTATGATGTAGTGATTGGACCGGTTGCTGATGATAATACAATGGAAACAGTGCAATTGTATATATCAGGTATATTAAAAAGCAAATGAAGCAGTGGAAAGACTTAGATATAGTAAAGTTAACAACCAGATATCTTTTCACACGAAAAGGGCATTAAAACATCTGAGATTCGTCAGAAGGGAGAAGTATAATGGAAGTGATTTACACATTTAATGGAAAAGATATTACAATGAATGTTTTAATACAAATAAGAGCTGTGATAAAAATAATACAGAAAAAATTAAATCTTTCTTTTGAAGATGCTATGGGATTATTTTATAATTCTAAAACATATGAGATATTGCAGAATACGGAAAATGCTTTTTTGGGCGGAATCAGCAGAGTATATTGCTGACAGATACTTTGAGGAAAAGAAACAATAACATATTTAGTATAAAAATTGAATCATTAGAATAATACAAAACAGGGCTGCTGCTGGTGCGATAGCCCCGTTTAATCGGATTAAGGATAAGAATTAACACAGAATAATCTATTCCCCATCTTTTACCTGGCTTCCGTCAGGTTCCATATGATAATTGTCCTTATAGATTAATTTAGAAATTGGCACAATCTGAAAGCCTTTTTCCTGCAGTCCTTCTATTACTTTAGGCAGAGCTTGGGCGGTGTATTTGGCACCGTTATGCATAAGGATGATGGAGCCGTTTCTTAGTGATTTGTGGTTTAAAACTGTGTTTACAATTGGTTCAACGCCATAATTTTTCCAGTCTAGAGAGTCAACATCCCATTGGATTGTATAGTAGCCACAGTTTTTCGCCTGTTCAATAAGGGCATTGTTGTAGTCGCCGTAAGGAGGACGGAAAAAGACAAATTTTAGTGTTAGTAAGCTTTTCAACTTTCTCGGTTACGGAGTTTAATTCATCACAAATGGAAGAGTTACTAAGCTGTGGCATGTGCTTGTGGTGTTCGCTGTGATTTCCCAAATCGTGTCCGGCTGCTTTTATGGCTTTTACATCATCAGGGTAGCTTTCAACCCAGCCACCGGTCATAAAGAAAGTTACATTAATCTTATATTTCTTTAAAATATCAAGGATTTTCTGAGTATCTTCATTTCCCCCATGCAGCGTCAAAGACAGCGCAACCATAGGGGTTTGTCAGTGTTAACGCGATAAATGGGTAGCTTCTTGCCATTAGTAGAAACGGTAATGGCTTCAAGTCCGTTGCTAAATAAATCTTTTTTTCGTAAATATATGTAGCACCGGCTATCATAATAAGAATAACAAGCCATAAAATACTTCTTTTCATAAGTGGAATTCTTTCTGAAGATGACATAAGCATACTTTCCAAGATAATTACTATAGTTTATGTAAAGAAAATAATAATATGAAATTTAATTATAACAATATTTCTATGACAGACATACTATAATGACATTTTCGTTATACATTATTCTGCTTCATTAGGCAGAATAAAAATATAGCATATATATATATGCCATATCAATAAATGTTAAAAAATATCAATAATTTTCGCCACCAATCCCCTAAAACCAAACCGACAATCCCTTCCCAAAAATCTCCTGAGCACATTTCTAAAACTTTATCAAGTACCTAGAAACTGCAAAAATCGCCCAAAAACATACAATTTTTGTCACTTTGCGTACAAATAGGAAACTTAGTGCTATAAAAATGACTAACAGTTCTGTGCAGGAAATGTTTGAAAATACATTAAAAAAGTACTGGGCGTTTAATGGAGCGGAAAATTAAATTAGAACGTCGGGAAGGCACTGCAACTGAAGTAGGGGTAAAAATGAAATAGCGGAAAGTACTAAATCAGTGTTTAAGGTAGTAAAGGTATTTATAAGATATTAATTTAAATAATTAGGAATAAGGAATTAGGAAATGCCAAAAAATGACTCAAATATAATGGCAAAAAATATAAGATGCAAAACTATGACGCACTTAAAAGGTATATGGAGAAATCGGACTCATCTGTATATATGGGGAAGCATACAGATTACAAAACAAGAACACATCTGACGGTACTTTTCGGAAAAACTTAAATATATAGAAAAGTCAATACATCCAATTCTTTTAAAGATAAGGGGTTGTAAATAAATAAGAAGGAGGAACAAAAGATTATGAAGAAATTAATTTCTAAATTAGGAGTTTTAGCAAACTGTATGGCTTTAATGTTAGTTATTCAGAGTGCTAACACAGCTTGCGCATGGATTGTTCATCAGCCTGAATTTCCAGAACAGGCAAGCAAGTTTAAAAAGGTAAAATAATATGATTGAAAAAAGTTAACCAATCATATTGTGGATTGCCAAATCGCTTCCGGAAAAATCAAAGAGGAAGAGGGTAGCGTGTATCGATACGGATACACGCTATTTTTGAAAAATTAATCAATATAGCCATAGCTTTAATAATTTGTTTAATAACAGGTAAGTGGCTTGCGGTAGGACTTTTTCTTCTTGCAGTTATTCCGTTTAGAAGTTTTGCAGGAGGCTGGCATGCAAAAGAGTTTTGGCAATGTGCGATTTTATCTAATTTGATGATAGTCATAATGCTAATTTGTATTGAAAAATTATGCATAACCAAAGAAATAGTATACGTAATTTTTGAAGTAATAACACTTTTAGCACTTATTTTTATAATACCAACACAGAATCCTAACAAAAAATTATCGCAAAATGAATTAAAAAATATAAAAAGTTTCATTTATTATATGGTTAGTACAATGTTGTTTGTTAGTTGTATTTTTTGTTTACAAAAGTTATCAATTTTCCACTATAATGTTGTATACTCATATTGTTATAGTAATCGCAGCGGTAGCTCAGACTATGAGCGAAACAAAAACAGATAGATAAAGAGTGGAATAAGATAATGTTTAATGTTGCAATATGTGATGATGACAAAAATTTTATACAGTACGTTGAAGATATAATTAAGGAATTAGGATATGCGGAAGATGTAAAGTTTTTTGAATATCTGTCAGGTGAGGAATTTCTTTTTTTTTAGATGAACGTGGGGATTTGGACTTAGTTGTTTTGGATATTCAAATGGGTGAAACAGACGGAAATCAGGTTTCTGTTGAACTTAGAAAAAGATATAAAAGTACAACTTTAGTTTTCTGTTCAGGATATTTTAAACCATCTCCGGAGAATATTAAAGTTTCGCCTTTTAGATTTTTTATTAAAAAGAATATTCAAGAGATAGAATGGTAAGTGAGTTTAAAGAAATTTTGAATATTGAATGGACAATAAAGATGAGCCTTCGATTGTATGTCGGGGAGAAAGAAGTCAGGTCCAGGTGTATGCTAATGAAATTATGTATATTGAAATTTCTAAGAGAGGAACAAAAAGTACATACGTTAAACAAAAAGGTGGTATGGTAGAAAAAGTATATTCCTGTAAAAAAGAGTTTAGATTTTTTGTATGAATTGTTTAAGGAAAAGTAATTTCGCTTATGCACATAACAGTTATATTGTTAATTTGAAATATGTAAAAAAAAGCTTTGCTCTGAGGAACTAAAATTAGTTGATGGTCAGGTTTTATCAGTTTCAAGAACGAAGATTAAGAATTTAAGAAAACAGGTTACAGAGTATTTTGAGAGAAAATATAGGTAGGGGAGAATAGAATGAAAACGTTGATTTTGATTTTCCATTTATTAGTGTGTATATTTGAAATATGGATGCTATCTGATTTTTTATGATGCCTTTTAGGCTATAAAAATAAAGGAAAAAAGAGAAATATATTTATAGTATTATGTTTTGCATTAATTATTTTTGCAATTAATAGCTTTAATAATACAGTATTAAATCTGTCAGTTGTGCCGTTTATGTATTTTTTGTTAGCTGTAGTAGGTTTTAGGGAAACATATACAAAAAAATATTTGGAACTTTCATAGGCACGGTAGTTCTTATGGGAACAGAATTAATTGTTGTGGGAGCGTTAAGTGTAACATCCCAGCAGTTAATTGAAAGCAGTATGATGTATGAACCTTCAGCCATAATGTTAACTGTAATTGTAAAAATAGTTACCCTTATGGTGTTTGCGGTTATTAAACAGTTTGTAGCAAAAGAAGGAACAAATATGGATGGGGCAACATTTATGCTCTATATGGTTTTGCCGTTGTCGAGTATTGGAATTATGTTTTCCATAGCTTTTTGCAATATTGATTTTGGAAATGTAACTTTAGCAAAATACTGTCTTGCAATATTTTGTATTCTGCTTATGGCAGGAAATGGAACAGCATTTTATGCCTATAACAGATATGCAAAACTTTGTATGGAAAGAGAAATTAATAAGCGTACAGTTCTTATGCAGGAAATGGAGCTTGAAAATTATAAGAAGATTAATCAGGCAAATGATAAGTATATGGAATTATTACATAATTCAAATCATTACATGAGGACTGTGTATGGATTGTTAGAACAGGATAATAAAGATGAAGCAATAAACATTATGGATTCTGTTTTGACCGAATATGAAGAGGGTGAGCTTATTGAATATAGTACGAATTCTATACTTAATACTATTTTAAGCGAATATTATGATAAGTCTAAAACCAATCATATAGAATTTAACATTTTCGTTGAACCGGGATTTAATATTGAGTGTGTTGAGTCCATGGATCTTGTAGCAATGGTTAGCAATTTGATTTCAAATGCATATGAAGCAGCACTGAAAAGTGACGAAAAGAAAATAAAAGTTCAAATGTATATGCAAAATGACGGAAGTTTTATTATAATAAAGATAGAAAATTCATTTAGTGGGGAGATAGTAAGTCAGGGGTGACAGGTTGCTTACAACAAAGAAAGACGGAAATATTCACTGCGTAGGAATTGAAAGCGTTGAAAAAGTTGCAAAATATGATGGTTGGGTTTCTACATCATGGGGCAATAAAAGTTTTAGGACAATGTTAGTACTTAATAATTCTTATGTTGTGTAAATAACAACGGAGATTAAAATGAAAAACAGAAGAAGAAAAAAAAAAAGAAAAAGCTTATTAAAGAGAATATTTATTTTTCTTTTAATTGTGGCAGTTGCCGCAGTGGCACTTATAGGGCAAGGTACTTTATTAACAGACAGAAAGTTGTAAAACTGGATGAGATTGAAATGCCGGACTGGATTAAGTCGGAAATTATTGAGGTGGACGGCACTTCAAGAAGCGGTGAAAAGCTAAGTTCCGTAAAGGATATTGTGGTTCATTATGTTGGCAATCCGGGAAGTACAGCAGAACAAAATAGAAATTTTTATGCAGGGGACCAGTCTAATGTCAGTTCCCATTTTGTTGTGGGTTTAAAGGAGAGATTATTCAATGTATTCCTTTGTCTGAAATGTCTGCAGCAAGTAATTGGCGAAACAATGACACTATTTCAATAGAGGTTTGTCATCCTGATGATACAGGAAAATTTAACAAGAAGACATACAAGTCTTTGGTTAAGCTTGTGGCATGGTTAGAGGAACAGTGTGGACTGGAAGATGGGGACGTTATAAGGCACTATGACATTACAGGAAAAGAGTGCCCAAGGTATTTTGTTACTCATGAGGATGCGTGGCAGAAGTTTAAACAGGATGTGGCAGATTATAGAAAGGATGAACAGTAATGATTACAAAGATGGGTGTACCTTTTAATGGTTTGGCAGGAGCAGGTTTTTCAGGAAGTTATAAGGAATGAGATTTTTATGAAAACTTATGACAAAGAAAAATATTAGCGTATTCGTTTATCCTGAGCCATATAATTTTGAAAATACTAAGGATGAAAATAAGGAGAAAGTGGAGTTCCCTTATACTCACAAGGCGTGGACCAGTGCATTGACTGGCTTAATCAGAGATACATTGACGATAAAGATAAATGGGATGCGGCATTTAATTCAAGAATGAATGCGGAATAATAACGTACAGTGATGGAAAAATTATTGTCGAATAAACAAGAAACTTATTGATAAAATTCTCGATATGGTCTATAATGAATAATATCCGTGAGGGATTGTGAGAGTGCAAATCAGGTCACAATCAGCATACTCCTAATGGGAGTGTATTTACATATAACCAGTGTAGGAAAAGCAAGTAGCCATAGAAACGTATTAAGGTTACAGGGCTAGGAGGCATATTACATTATGAGACTTTCAGATTTGAAACAGGGACAGACAGGGAATAATACGTCAGGTAGGTGGAGGCGGTCAATTACGTCAACATTTCCTTGATATGGGATTAATACAGGGAACTGAGATTACATATATTAAGGCTGCACCTATGGGTGACCCTATAGAATATAGAATTTGGGGATATGAATTAACTCTTCGAAAAGATGATGGGGCGAAGATTGAAATAGAATTAGTGGAAAAAAGAGAAGGTAAAAAGAAACAGGAGAGCATAAATCTTCTAATTTTACTAACCATCCTCATATTGGTGAATCAGGAATTTACCACGTAAAACAGCGTGGGAAACAATAGAAAAGGACAGTTAATAACTTTCGGATTGGCAGGAAATCAGAACTGTGGAAAGACTACTTTGTTTAATCAGCTCACAGGCTCTAACCAGCACGTTGGAAATTTTCCGGGAGTTACGGTAGACAGAAAAGATGGTCAGATAAGAGGCCAGGAAAACACAATGGTTGTGGATTTGCCGGGAATTTATTCCATGTCACCTTATACAAGCGAAGAAATTGTATCAAGGGAATATTTCTTAAATGAGCGACCACGTGGAATAATTAATATAGTAGATGCAACTAATATAGAACGAAATATGTATCTTACAATGCAGTTAATAGAGCTTGATATACCAATGGTTCTTGCTCTTAATATGATGGATGAAGTAACTGCTAACGGTGGAACAATTGATGTTAATAAGCTAGAGGCAACACTTGGAGTTCCGGTTATTCCGATTTCGGCAGCGAAGAACGAAGGTGTAGATGAATTAATTGAACACGCTATGCATGTGGCAGTTCATAGAGAAAGACCGGGACGAATGGATTTTTGTGATGCTGATGGAGAAGACCATGGTGCAGTTCATAGATGCATTCATTCTATTATGCATCTTATTGATGATCATGCACATAGCAATTTGGTGCCTATTAGATTTGCAGCAAGCAAAAATAATAGAAGGTGATACAGATATAATTGATCGTTTAAAGCTTGATCAAAATGAAAAGAAATGATTGAACATATTATTGTTCAGATGGAAAATGAAAGTGGAATGGATAGACTTTCAGCCCTTGCAAAAATGCGTTTTACATTTATAGACAAGGTATGCAAGTCAACTGTTGTAAAAACCAAGGGAGAGTAAAGAGCATTTAAGAAGTCAAAAATAGACAAAATCCTTACAGGAAAATATACAGCAATTCCTGCTTTTGCAGTAATAATGGCATTGATTTTCTGGTTAACATTTGGTGTTATAGGAAACAGACTTCAGGCACTTATGGATATGGGAATAAGTTATTTAAGTGATTTGTGTAGCAGTGCAATGGTCAGTGCCAATGTTAATGAAGTTTTGCAGTCACTAGTTATTAACGGAATTTTCGTAGGCGTAGGTAGTGTTTTTTAAGTTTTTTACCTATCATAGTTGTTTTGTTTTTCTTCCTATCATTGTTGGAAGACAGTGGATATATGGCAAGAATTGCCTTTGTAATGGATAAGCTTTTAAGAAAAATAGGTTTATCAGGAAGAAGTTTTGTACCTATGATTATAGGTTTTGGTTGTTCAGTTCCTGCTATTATGGCAACAAGAACTTTACCTTCAGAGCGAGACAGAAAGATGACTATTATGCTGACACCGTTTATGAGTTGTTCGGCAAAGATTCCAATTTATGCGTTTTTTACTGCAGCATTCTTCCCGCAAAATGGAACAATAGTAATGATTGGTCTATTTTACGGGAATAATAGTTGCAATATTGTACGCATTAGTATTAGACAAAACTAAGTTTAAAGGTGAACCGGTTCCTTTTGTTATGGAACTTCCAAACTACAGAATGCCGGGAGCTAAAAAGTGTGTTAAGACTTATATGGGATAAAGCAAAAGACTTTATTACCAGAGCATTTACGGTAATATTTATTGCTTCTCTTATTATATGGTTCCTTCAGACATTTAGCATTACATTTAATATAGTGTCTGATTCTAAAGATAGTATTCTTGCATTAATAGGCGGTGTAATAGCACCAATATTTGCACCACTGGGATTTGGAGACTGGAGAGCATCAACAGCCCTTATAACAGGATTTACAGCAAAGGAAAGTGTTGTAAGTACTATGACAGTGCTTTTAGGAGGAAGTCCTGTGGCAACAATGTTTAACACACATAGTGCAATAGTATTTTTAGTATTTACACTTTTGTATACTCCGTGTGTTGCAGCCATTACTTCAGTAAAAGAGAACTGGGTGGAAAATGGGCTATTGGAGTTGTGGCATTACAGTGTGGAATAGCTTGGATAATAGCTTTTCTGGTTAAGCTGATTCTTATAGCTGCAGGTGTTTAAGTTTGCTTGACAAGTGTTTTTTTCTTATAATATAATCAGTTTTAATGGCGACGACGAAGAGAAGTAGCATTAATTATCGCTTTCAGAGAGCAGGCGTAGGTGGAAGTACTGTAGAATGAATTAATGTGAATAACACTTTAGAGCTGCAATCCGAAAGTTGAATTTAATAGTTGTTTAGATAGTACTTTTGATAGATATTAATATTAGAAGAGTTGATATTTGATTAGTAGGTGAGCCGTAGCTGAACGATAAACAGCAGGTTTTTAAACCGATGAGTGGCTGCAGAGCAGTAAATCAGGTGGTACCGCGGACTTAAAGATATTTATGGTTCGTCCTGAAACGATTTCGTTTTGGGACGGGCCTTTTTGTTAAGTCTTAGCGAGAGAATTCGCAAATGAACTCTTTAAGTCCTGATTGAAATCGGATACTCGTATTTTTGAAGGGAGAAAACTAATGAACACGAACACAAATAACATTTATCGTGACGTAACAATGGACAACATTTCAGAAAAGAATGTTGGCGAAACAGTAAGAATTGCCGGTTGGATTGAGAATATCAGAGACCACGGTGGAGTTTCTTTTATTGACCTTAGAGATATGTATGGAGTTATGCAAGTTGTAATGCGTGACACCTCTCTTCTTGAAGGGTTAAACAAGGAAGATTGTATTTCAGTAGAGGGACCAATTGAACACAGAGACAGAAGAAACATACAATCCAAAGATTCCAACAGGAACAATTGAATTAGAAGCAAAAGCGTAGACATTTTAGGAAAAGTATATAAACAGTTACCTTTTGAAATTATGACTTCAAAGGAAACACGTGAAGATGTAAGACTTAAATATCGTTATTTAGATCTTAGAAATGCAAAGGTTAAAGACAATATGATTTTTTCGTTCAAAGGTTATTTCATATTTAAGAGAAAAAATGGTAGAAATGGGATTTTTAGAAATTCAGACACCTATCCTTTGTGCTTCATCACCTGAGGGTGCAAGAGATTATATCGTGCCATCACGCAAATTCAAAGGTAAATTTTATGCATTGCCACAGGCACCACAGCAGTATAAGCAGTTATTAATGGTGTCAGGTTTTGATAAGTATTTCCAGATTGCACCATGTTTTAGAGATGAAGATGCAAGAGCAGACCGTTCACCTGGAGAATTCTACCAGTTAGACTTTGAAATGAGTTTTGCAACTCAGGAAGATGTTTTAGAGTAGGTGAAAAAGTTTTTAGCGGACACATTTAATAAGTTTGCACCTGAAGGATATGAAGTTACTCAGGCTCCATTCCCTATTATCAGTTATAAACAGGCTATGCTTGAATTTGGTTCAGATAAGCCTGACCTTAGAAACCCATTAAGAATCATTGACCTTACAGACTTTTTCCAGAGATGTACATTTAAGCCATTCCACGGAAAGACAGTAAGAGCTATTAAGGTTCACGCAGATATGTCTAAGGGATTCCACGAGAAATTACTTAAGTTTGCACAGAGCATTGGTATGGGTGGACTTGGTTACTTAGAAGTAATGGAAGACAAATCATACAAGGGACCAATTGATAAGTTTATTCCTGATGACATGAAGGAAGAAATCAGAGAAACAGCTGGTCTTGAAGTTGGAGACACAATCTTCTTTATTGCTGACAATGAAAAGAATGCTGCTTTTATATGCAGGTCAGATTCGTACAGCATTAGGCGAAAGACTCGACCTTATTGAAAAGAACTCATTTAAGTTCTGTTATATCAATGATTTCCCAATGTATGAATACGACAAGGAAACAAAGAAGATGGAATTTACTCATAACCCATTCTCAATGCCACAGGGTGGACTGGAAGCTCTTGAAACAATGGATCCTGAAGAAATTCTTGCATACCAGTACGATATTGTATGTAACGGCGTAGAACTTTCATCAGGTGCTGTTAGAAACCATGATATGAAGATTATGGTTAAGGCATTTGAAATTGCAGGCTATACAGAAGAAGACTTAAAGGAAAAATTCGGAGCTTTATACAATGCATTCCAGTTTGGTGCACCACCACACGCAGGAATGGCACCTGGTGTTGACCGTATGATTATGCTTCTTCGTGATGAAGAAAACATTCGTGAAGTTATTCCATTCCCAATGAATGGTAATGCACAGGATCTTATGTGTGGAGCACCTGGAGAAGTAACCGAACAGCAGTTAAGAGAAGTTCACATTAAAGTAAGACAGTAGTATTGTTTAGCAGATAGATTAAAGAAAGACAATAATATTGTTTAGCAGAGAGGTTAAAAGTAAGACAGTAATATTGTTTAGCAAGGAGATGGTTGAAATGAAAAAATACAGTACAGTAGTTTTTGATTTGGATGGAACATTGTTAAACACATTAGAAGACTTGGCAGATGCAGTTAACTATGTGCTTAGAAAGTTTGGCTGGGAAGAACATACAATAGACAGAGTTAGAATGGATGTTGGAAATGGAATTAAGAAGCTTGTGGAGCGTTCCGTACCTGATGGCTTGAACAATCCTAAGTTTGAGGAAGCCTATGAAACTTTTATGGAATACTATCAGGCACATTGCCAGATAGAGACTGACGCATATCCCGGAATATTGGATTTGTTAAAAAGCCTAAAGGACAAGGGCTACAAGATGGCAATTGTTTCAAACAAGGCTCAGTGTGCAGTGTCAGAGTTAAATGAAATATATTTTAAGAAATATATCGACGTGGCAATTGGCGAAAACGAAGCCGGTGGCATTGGCAAGAAACCGGCACCTGATGAAGTAAACTTAGCACTTGAACAACTTGACAGCACAAAGGCTGAGTCAATATACGTGGGAGACTCCGACGTAGACAAAGCCACAGCAGACAACTCACAGCTTGACTGTGTACTATGCCAGTGGGGTTTTAGAGACTTAGAATTGCTGGAAAGCCTGAAGCCAAAGAGCATAATTGCAAAGCCGGAAGAACTTATAGAAGTATTAGAAGGCTAGACAAGTAAATAGAAAATAAAAGTGTAAAATAAAGAAACCACTGTGTGAAGAGCATGGTGGTTTCTTTTTTACTTAATAAGATAATCCTTTGGAGTTTTTATTAAGCAAAAATTCGCCAAATTTATTATACAAATTTGATACATAAAAATGATAAGTTATGTGAAGATAAAAACAGAAAACATATTTATAAAAGACTCGGAGGTTGAAGATGAAAAAGAGAATCTTATTATGTACAGCATTGTTGGCAATGTCTTGCATTATTTTTCGTGTGAAAAAGAGAAGGGTGTAAATGATTCAGCAACTGAATCAAAGGTGATTGCTATAACTGAAACAAAAGAAGTTGACACCACAGTTGCTAAGAAAAATGTAGAGATAAAAAATCAAATTTATACAGATGAGCAGATTAGTGAGGCTGAAAAAGTTGCAAGTGATTATTATAAAAATTTTGCACATAAAGTAAAAGATTTAAAATTTAAGAAGATTAAAGGAAAAAAAAGTGATATTTCAAATATATGATGAGACAAATGAGGCAACAAGATTTATATATTTAAAACTGCAAAATGGTAAATGGAAAGTTGTCAATGAGGGATATTAAAGTTAAAGGAATGCTCTACATATAAAAAAGATATGATACATAAAATATGTAAAACATTAAAAGAAGAAAAAATTAAAGCACAAATGATAAATATGTCATATGTATAATATAGGTTATTTACTATTTTTCAGGAGTTCCCTTTTTAAAATATTCAGAAATGTACTGTGTAATAAGAGAAGGAAAGAGCAGATGGGTTATAAAACAAATTATTCATATCTTTATAATGTCATTTGTGTTCATGTTAATTGCGGAAGTGCAAGGAATGGAACGATCCTTATAAAAAATCCTCCGGGAAGAATGAGAATACATTCTACTTGGAGGATTTTTATTTTAAAAATATAATAATTATAATCTACAGCACTCCGCAGGCTTTCTTTGCCAGCATATCAGCCATATCATTGTATTTGTCACCGGAATGACCTTTGACTTTTTTCAAACTGTACGTTTACTTTGGTTTTGATTTTGTTGTAATAATCTCTGTAGGCTATTGTGCCCTTCTTGTTGGCTTTCCATTCTCCGGTACACCATTTTGAGATCCCCATATAATCATGATAAATTGAAAGATTGGTGATGCCGTGGTTTACGGCATATTCCATTGCTGCCATTGAACCAAAAATCTCGCCTGCAACATTACGCATTGAAGCCATTTCCGCATCGGAGAAAGATTTTGACATATGAAGTTCTTCGCCATTGTGAAACATTACGACGCCGTAGCCGAATTCCTTGGTGGCAATATTGTAGCTTCCGTCAACATAGGCAGTGGCGCAGGAAGAATCAGAGGCAATGCTGCCATCAACATCAATAGGGATTCCTGAATTGGAAGAACTTTCAATGCCTAAAAAGCAAGAGCTTCATCTTTAGTTTTAAAGCTTTTGAAAACTGCGCCGGAATAGCCGTCAACGCTTTTCTTACATTCGTCCCACGTTTCAAAAATTCCGGGAGTCTTACCATTTTTAACAGCATAAAATTTTTTTGCCATAAAGAACCTCCTGTACATAAATCAAATAATTGCAAAATTATTGTGTTTATACTCCTAGCAGTGAAAAATCTGCCTATTGTTTGCTTATACAAATTTTGACTGCTAGGAGATTAAATAGTGTTTCGTAATTATTTGATTAAATTTATTCCTGAGAATTTGTTTCTTTAACAGCCTCCGTCACTTTTTCGGTTGCTTTGGCTGTTGGCTTTGTTGGAGCCTTTGTTATTTTTTTTCTGTTTTCTTCTCAGTTTGTTTTTCAGTCTTCTTTTTTGTAGTATTTTTCTTGTTTGTTTCTTTTGTATTGTTTTTTCTTTGTTGTGTTTTCTTTTTCGTAGTTTTTTAGTTGTCTTTGGTTTTGAGTTTTTCTTTGTTGTTGTTTTGTTGTTTGTGTTTTTGTTGTTTGTATAGCTTGATTTTGCTGTTGTTTCACGACCGATTGTTTCTCTGCCAATTGTTTCTTCTTCGCTGTCTGTGTTGCTGTAAGAAGTTGTTGTTTCTGTTTCTTTTTCTTCTTTTTACGTTTCTTTTTAGAAGTTTTTGAATCGGTGTTCCATGGGTTATTTTCGTCAGGATCTGACGGGTCCCATGAGGAACGTGGATCGGATTCGTTTAGCTTCTGCATTGCAGGTAAAGGAAGCACAGGTTCTTCGTTAGCCTTTGAGTAGATTTTGACTTTTTTTGCCTTCAGGGCAGTTGTCGTAAATCCATTTTATGTCAGCAACCTGAAATCTTACGCAGCCTAAAGAGGCAACATTGCCAAGTTTGTTGTATTCCCAGTATTCAAGGGCATCACTTTCAGGTGATGTGTAAGGCACTGAATGCAACATAATCTGTCCCTGAATTCTTACGGCGTACTGAGCATATGTGTTATCAACCATTAATCGCCAACGATATTTTTCTGAAACGGTAAAAGTACCATTAGGTGTAAAATCGTCCTCGCGACCGGTTGAACAAACGAAAGCCTTGTAAGGAACTGAATATTTACCTTTCTTGTCAATGCCGTAAACAATGGCAAAGTTCTCTTTCTTGTTAACTTTTTATATAGAAAGGATGCTCAGCCTTAAAATTAATCAGCTTCTTATAATTAACAATTGTAGTTTCCGGAACGGTAGTCTGTGCCACAGTCGTTTCGGAATTAGTTGTTGTTTCCTTAGAATCAACGCTCTTGCTTGAACAGCCTACGGTAAAAATAGCAATATTTAGTAATAAAATGCCGGCACCAAGACGCCAGCATTTGTGAATCTTATTTTTTATCATTTAGTGTCTCCATACTTCATATATTTTTATCAATTAGTGCGACTAAAAAAATAGTCTACGCATATTCTATATTTTTTAATAAACTAATTGCAATAGAAAAAATAGGAATATTGATAAAAAAACATTATTAATGAAAGTCCTATTTTGTTGACGTGAATTGTGGGATTTGATAAAATTTGTTATTAGTAGGAAAAAATATAGATTCCACAGAAAATTTCATTTTTGGAAGGAGAACAAAATGGGATACACAAAACAGAAAATATTAAATATGGCAGAGACAGAGGATGTAGAATTTATCCGTCTGCAGTTTACTGACCTTTTCGGAACATTAAAGAATGTTGCAATTACAAAGAGCCAGTTAGCTAAGGCATTAGACAACAAGATTATGTTCGACGGATCTTCTATTGAAGGTTTTGCCAGAATTGAAGAATCAGATATGTATTTATATCCTGATTATGACACTTTTGAAATTTTACCTTTTAGACCACATCAGGGTAAAGTTGCCAGAATGATTTGTGATGTTTACAAACCTGACGGCACACAACTTGAAAATGATCCAAGATACATATTAAAGAAGGTTCTGAAAGAAGCAGAGGATATGGGATACGAATTTAACGTAGGACCGGAATGTGAATTCTTCCTTTTCCATACTGACGATTACGGAAACCCAACAACAATCAGCCATGAGAAAGGCAGCTATTTCGATTTGGGACCAACAGACTTAGGCGAAAATGCCCGTAGCGATATGGTTCTTAACCTTGAAGAAATGGGATTTGAAGTGGAAGCATCACATCATGAAGTTGCACCTGCACAGCATGAGATTGATTTTAAATACGGTGAAGCATTAGAAACTGCTGATAAGATTATGACATACAAACTTACAGTAAAGACTATTGCAAAACGTCATGGATTATATGCATCATTTATGCCAAAGCCAAAATACGGAATGTGCGGTTCAGGAATGCATATTAATATGTCTTTATTTAACAAAGAAGGACAGAATATTTTCGTTGATGAAAATGACAAAAACGGACTTAGTAAAGAAGCCTACAACTTTATAGCAGGATTAATGAAGCATATGCGTTCAATGACAGCTATTATTAATCCTATTGTAAATTCATATAAGAGATTAGTTCCGGGATACAGAAGCTCCAACATACATTGCATGGTCAGCAACAAACAGAAGCCCCCTTATTAGAGTGCCGGCAGCAAGAGGACTTGGTACAAGAGTTGAACTTAGAAGCCCTGATTGTGCTACTAACCCATATCTTGCAATTGCAGTATGTTTAGCAGCAGGACTTGACGGAATTAAGAATAACCTTCAGCCTGTTGACAGTATTCAGAGAGATATTTACTCAATGACTGATGAGGAAAGAGATGAAGCAGGAATTGAAAATCTTCCAAAGAATCTTTACGAAGCAATTCAGGAAATGAGAAAATCAGATTTTGTTAAGGGAGTTCTTGGCAAGGAAGTATTCAAGAAATACATTAAGGGTAAGGAAGAAGAATGGATGGAATACACATCACAGGTTACTGATTGGGAAATTGACAGGTATTTAGGACGAATCTAAGAATCATTAAGATTGAATAAAATTCGGAGGAAAAACATTGTCAGGAATAATAGTAGCATTTCCTAAAGCCCAAGATGGAACGGCCATAAAGAACCTTTTGGTTAGAAACGGATACGATGTTGTATCAAGTTGCACAACCGGGGCGCAGGCCATAAACCTGGCGGATAATTTAGGTGAAGGAATTATAATAAGCGGGTACAGACTCCCGGATATGTTGTATACCGGAATATTGGAGAATGTTGAAGGCAGATTCGAGATGCTTCTTGTAGCATCAAAACAGAGATTGCTTGAAGACGAAACCGGCATTGCAATGCTGGAGATGCCAATTAAGGTTAGGGATTTCCTTAATTCCATCGAAATGATGGAGAATAACTTATTTGAGAGAACCCGAAAGAAAAAGAGAAAGCCGGGACAGCGTACAAAAGAAGAACAGGCAGTGATTAATCAGGCCAAAGAAGTTCTAATGGACAAAAATAATATGTCGGAAAATGAGGCACACAGGTACATACAAAAATCAGCCATGGACAGTGGAAGAACTATGGTTGAAACAGCCGAAATGATTCTGGCAATTATGTATAAAGAATAAAAAGAAAGAAGGACAGAAAAAGATGTATAAGATTAATGAGAATTATTTAAAGTTACAGGGTAGTTATTTGTTTTCAACTATTGGAAAAAAAGTTGCAGCTTACAAAGAAGCTAATCCTGACAGAGATGTAATCAGTTTAGGTATTGGGGACGTTACACAGCCATTGGCACCTGCAGTTATTGAAGCTTTACATAAGGCAGTTGATGAAATGGCAGTAGCAGAAACATTTCACGGATATGCACCTGATTTGGGCTACGAATTTTTGAGAAGTGCCATCAGAGAGAATGATTACAAAGCAAGAGGTGTTGATATTGCTTTAGATGAAATCTTTATTAGTGACGGAGCAAAATCAGATTCAGGTAATATTGGTGATATTTTTGCAGAAAATAACAGAATCGCTGTATGTGATCCTGTCTACCCTGTATATGTTGACACAAACGTTATGGCAGGAAGAACAGGAGAATTTATTAAGAAAACTGAAAGCTGGAGCAATGTAATCTATATGCCATGTACAAAGGCTACTAATTTTGCACCAGAGATTCCAAAGGAAACACCTGACATTATTTATTTATGTTTCCCTAACAACCCAACAGGTTCAACAATTACTAAGGATCAGTTACAGGAATGGGTTGATTATGCTAACAAAGTTGGTGCAGTTATTATTTACGATGCTGCATATGAAGCATATATTTCAGAAGACAACGTACCTCACACAATTTATGAATGTGACGGTGCAAAGACTTGTGCCATTGAACTAAGAAGTTTCTCAAAGAACGCAGGTTTCACAGGTACACGTCTTGGATTTACAGTAATTCCTAAAGAATTAGAGTCTAACGGAACAAAGCTTAATGCACTTTGGGCTAGAAGACATGGAACAAAGTTTAATGGTGCTCCATACATTATCCAGAGAGCCGGCGAAGCTGTATATTCAGAAGAAGGAAAGAAGCAGACAAAGGCACAGGTTGCTTACTACATGAACAATGCTAAGGTTATTATGGACGGACTTAAAAATGCAGGCTTCTCAGTAAGCGGTGGTGTTAACGCACCTTATGTATGGCTTGAAACACCAAAGGATATGACTTCATGGGAATTCTTTGATTATCTTCTTAACAATGCCAACATCGTAGGAACACCTGGTTCAGGATTTGGCCCAAGTGGTGAAGGATACTTCAGACTGACAGCATTTGGAACACATGAGAATACATTAAAGGCAATTGAGAGAATCAAGAATCTGTAGGGATTAGAAATATTTTAGAACATAAAAAATACTACTTTATCGAATGAGATTACATCTGATAAAGTAGTATTTTTTGTTAAGAATAGAAAAGTCTTTGGAATTTCTACTAATATTTTATGCTAACAACATCTTCTATTGAACATTCTAAAATCTTACACAAATATGCCAGGGTAGAAATATTAACATTATCACCGCGTTTCAAGTGATATAAAGTGCCCTTATTAAAGTCATATGTATTGATTAATTTGTATGTGGAAATACCTTTCTTTACCATTGTATTCCATAGCGGTTCATATGATATTTCAATTGAATAATCCATTGTCACCCTCCTAATTACTTAAGAATATGGCATATAGATTTTATTGACTATACCTAAGATAATAGGTATAATTTGAAAAAAGAAACTGCGATGGTTAAGAGGTTACTTAACTGGGTAAATAATAGGAGGTTGGAAGATGATAAGATTAAAGAAACTAATGGTAAAGCGCAATATCTGTTGGATATTGACATTGGCAATGGTTATGTCTTTGGTAGTAATACCTAGCAATAATGTATATGCTACAAATGTAACCGCAGACCAGGCTATAGCTTGGGTTCAGTCACAAGTTGGAAAAGCGTTAGATGTAGATGGTGCGTATGGTGCGCAGTGTGTAGACCTGATTATGGCATACTATGATTATCTTGGAGTTCCACGAGCATCAGGAAATGCGGTTGATTATACTACAAATGCATTGCCTTCAGGTTGGCAGAGAATTAAGGGAGCGCAACCACAAAAGGGCGATATTTTAGTATACACAGGAGGATATGGTCACGTGGCAATATATGAGGCAGACCGAATTACATATCACCAGAATATTGATAAAGTACAAAGTGTTCAAAAGTTAGCTATAAATATGATGGACTACATACACCATACTGGGGCGTAATAAGACCAAATTGGAGTTCAGCAACATCTCCAACAAATCCATCAATATTAACAAATCAACTATGGTACGATATAGCTGACACGATTCAAATTAAAGCACATGCAGATGGGGCAACCTCATATTTTATGTCTATATTTAAGGACGGAAATAAAATTATATCTCAGGGAGTAACTGATGGATTTTTTTCTATGAGTGCGAGCAAATATGGGTATGGAAAATATAGTGCATACTTTTCTTGTAGCAATAGCGCAGGAACGGTTGACACTCAATGGGTTAATTTTTCAGTAGCGGGTGCGCCTTCATATACGGATGTGTATGCATCTAATTGGTGGTATGATTTGTCAGATACGGTAAGCATTAGTGTGGATACTGTTTGTGCTAAAGGTCAGCTAATTGGTATAGATAAAGAAGGCGTTGGACGAGTTGTAACTGAATCAAGTGATCCGACGTTTAAGATGGATGCCTCAAAGTTAGGAGTTGGAAAATATTCAGCATATTTTTCAGTATATAATGGTTCAGGAGGAGTGGATACAACGAGAGTATCGTTTGAAATTGTCGATAAACCAAAAGAAGGTGCAGTTGTATCAACTATGAAAGAAAAGTATACATTAAATGACGAAGTAGAACTATCGGTATTGGTATATTGTTCAAAAAGTCAATTAGTAAGAATAGACAAGGAAGGTGTAGGAAGAGTTGTAACAGATAGTGCTAATAATGGTGTGTATAAAATAGCAGCATCAAATTTAGGAAAAGGAAAATATAGTGCATATTTTTATGTTTCAAACAATTCAGGTGGGTACGAGACTTCTCATATAACATTTGAAATTGGATGCAGTCATAAATATATTTCAAATATTATTAAAGAACCTACATGTGATGGAACTGGAGTTAAAAAATATATATGTACTGAATGTGATGAGTCGTATACAGAAACAATAGACGCGTTAGGACATAAATATGTCGATACAGTAATTAAACCAACCGAAAGTGAAAGTGGATATACATTACATAAATGTAAAGAATGTGGATATTCATATAAGGATAGTTATACGGATGCGTTACAGAAGTCAACAGAACCAGATATAAAACATATAATCAACAATACAAATAAAGATATTTCGAATACAGCTATTAACAATACATACGTAAATGCAACAGCAATTAAAAGTGTTAATAGTGGAAAGAAATCTATTAAAATAAAATGGAAAAAAGTTTCAGGAGTTTCAGGATATCAGTTGCAATATGCAACTAATAAATCTTTCAAAAAAGGTAAGAAAATTACAATAAAAAGTAATTCTACAACTGTTAGAACGATTAGAAAGTTAAAGAATAAAAAGAAATATTATGTTAGAATAAGAACGTATAAAGTATCAAATAATAAGACGATTTATTCAAAGTGGTCAGCCACAAGGAATAAGAAAACAAAGTAGAATTATAATTGATTGTTTTGAGATATTATTGTTCAACAGTAAAGGGAAGGTTAGAATGACTTGTACATTTGATGATTTTGAAAGAGAAGAGGCAATGAATAATCTGTGAGATGCAGTTTATGATTGCAATATGGATTTGGATGAATTTATGGATATGTTTATTGCGTCCGGTATGGCCAGAGAGTACGAATACAAAAAATCCCACATATGTATTATATATCAGTTAATGGAATAAAAGAAATGTACAATCCTTTACATGAAGCACATGAGGACAGTTTTGTTGAGGTGCTGAACAATAATATTGAAGAAAAAAGAATCATAACAAAGTCAGGAAACAATAATGTTCTGTTTATGAATTAACAAGGCTTCAACGCTAATTAGTTTGTTACAATTACAACGAACTATTAATTAGCATTGAAGCCTTTTTTGCTCCCGGTACCCCGATATAATTTTTTCCTTGATTTTTGGGGTACAAATTTCACATTTTTGAATGTTACATGCCACTTATAAGTGATATTTTATCCTAGGTGTACCCCGATATTTTAAATTCCCAATTTTTTGGGGTACGTTTGTCTAAAATTTCAATGATTTTATACAACATATAGTTTGAGAACGCGATAAATGTACCCCGACATTTGAAAATCCTTAATTTTCTGGGTACACTTGCCTCAAACTCCATCATTTTTATGCAACATATAGTTCGAAAATGCGATAAATGTACCCCGACATTTCAAATCTTTCTATTTTTGGGGTATATCCCCTGATGAACTCCGTTTATTATTTATTCTATGTATTTCCCATACACATTATCCATATACGGCTGAATTATCTTTGTCAAATCTTCATTTGCTTTATAACTTACCCCATCCAACACAATATAATCACTTAGCATTGTCAGTCGTTTTAAATCATTACCATAATGAATATCAATATAAAATCCACCGGCTTTTTCTTCTTTGATTCATATTTTGAAAATTCAGTGTAAGACAATATGTTCATAATATTAGAAATATCTTTTGCAGTGGTTATTTCAATTCCCTTGCCATTAATTCAATATACAATTTTTGTAACGAAATATTAAAAAACTTGACCGTCGCAAACCGTTGTGGATTTTGCGGCGGTTGTTTACCTTATGACAAAAATTTGTTATAATGCAATAGATTAACTGGGAAAGGAGGAGAACGTTGTTTAGCAATTTATTCAAAAAAAGCGATAAGCCTAGCGCAGCAGTATTTGTAGACTATGAACATTGGTACTATGGATACAATAATATTTTTTCAATGAAACCTAATGTGCAGGAATGGTATGATGAACTTACAGAAGAATATAATGTGAAAAAAGTTAATGTTTTTTGGGATTTTAATGGTAGTGCAATAGAAAAAAAGAATTACCTAAATTAGAAAAAATTACAAAAAATGTTGTGCACACCGCAAGCACTAAAGATGGTGTAGATAAGGATTTTACAGATTTTATTATATTAGATGCAATTTATCGTGAAGCGGCAAAAAAAGATTCGCCGGATGTATTTGTTATATTTACAGGTGATGCACATTTTAATTTGGCAATTAAGTATCTTCGTGAATTAAAGAAGAAAGTTATTATTTATGGCGTGAAGAGATCGTTAAGTAACAAGCTTAAATCTTCAGCTAACTCATATGTTGAAATGCCAAGAACAAATCAGGAACAGCACTATTATTACGATGCGATTTTGAAGTCATTATACATTTTAAAGAAAAGACGCAAAATGGCAACATATTATAAAACCATTGATAATGTTTCAGCACATAGTGGAGTTTCAAGAGAAAGAATACAGGCTGCACTTGGCGACTTAATGAGTAATAAGTATTTGGCTGAAGAAGAGAAGCAATACAGAGGAAAGAAGCCAAAAGTACTTGTTGTAAACTGGGACAGACTTGAAGAAGAAGGTTTGTGGAGCAATAGCAATAGTTAGAGAATGTAGAAAAAAAGCTCTAAAGATTGCAATAAGTGTAAATGATATGGTAGAAGAATTATAGGATTCTAAAGATTTACAATTTAAGAGAGAACATAACCACCACATTGGCAGAAATATGGGGCTGCCGGTGTGGTGGTTTTTTGGTAGCAAAAATTGTGTGTGTTTGAAGATTTCTCTTCTCATTTTTCGTACAAAAGTCGTTCGGGGCGGTGTCCACACCCCCGGGGCCGGCATTTTGGCTCACTGACACGTAATCGTAGCCGAAAATACAAAGTCACCCCAAAAAACAACAGAAAGCACACCCCATAGGATGTGCTTTCTGCAATACACCTAAAAGTGTATCTTATTAAAATAAATTTCTCCAGAAAATACGGCTGTACAAATTAAAAATAAATCTAAAATAATTTCTAAATTGTATAAAACGAAATTAAATACTTCTATATCAAATAATCCTATATCTCACTATATCCATATCCGTTAACCAGTGCTTCTACAGGTTTGCCTTCCTTGCACATTGACAATCACTGTGAGCAAATGCTTCATAGTTAGGAATATCATCTGCTCTAAATAGTGCATCAATTCTATGTCCGTTAATTGAATCAACTGCGCTAAAGATAGCTGAGATACCCTGAAGAATGCCACCGTAATATTCGATGCATTCAATGCTGTTGCGGACAGTCTTTCCTGTTGTTGCTGAAGCAAGAAGCAGAAGAACGTTCTTTCCATAGATTTCAGGTTTCAGGTTATCTCTGAAAATCATCTGTCCGTTGGAATTAAATTCAGGAGTGACGACGTAAATAGTCTTATGTGCGTTAGTTGATAAAACTCCTGATCTGCTAAGCTCACTTGCAAGAAAAGCACCGATAACTTCGCAACCATCTAAACAAACAATTGTATCAATTGGCTTATCCATAACATTATAATAATCCTTCATGGCAATGGCGATTCGTTCAGCTTCGTTCTGACGTGTCTTCATAGTAGTCATGTCAAGATAATAATTAAGGTGTGAGTGATTAGTAACAAAATGCCCCGGAATAACTTTTAATGCAATGTTAGAGTCCTTTCTGGCATAGTATTTCACGATTTTGTTTTTAATCATAAAGGGCCTCCCCTTTCCGTAATCAATCTGGAAATTGATTACATGCCAATATTCAATTTTTAGCCGTCCAAACTTATAAAACAATTATACAATAATCTCTGCGGTTTTCAATGAAAAAATATTCCAAACTGTCAAAAAATTCCACCCCAATTAATAAAGTGAAAAACTAATTGTCTATAAGAAATAAGATGAATATGTGTTAAATTTTCACAAAAATGCATATAATACAGAAATTGGTAGAAAATTTAGTAAAAAACTATTGATAAAAAGCGTTTTTTAAAAACTATCATATCCTACAATACCAATAGGAAAAGGGAGAGATGAAAAAATGAGAGGTATTATTGAATTTTTAAAATATAGTTCAGTATGTATGTGCAATTCTCTTACATATTCACATAGCACAGTTAGAAAGCAGGTAGACTAATGGACTTTAATTTTATTAATGAGCATATACCCTTGTATGTGGAAGCAACAAAGTTAACATTGATTATGGCATTTTGGGGGATTTTGCTTGTTATAGTTGTAGGCTTAATCGTAAGCCTGATTAGATATTTTAAGGTGCCGGTTTTAGACAAAATAGTTGGATTTTATATTGAATTGTCAAGAAACACACCGTTGTTGATTCAGTTATTTTTCTTATATTTTGGATTGCCAAAGGTTGGAATTGTACTTACATCGGAGCAGTGTGGTGTTATAGGATTGGCTTTCCTTGGAGGAAGTTATATGGCAGAGGCTTTTAGAAGCGGACTTGATAATGTGGAAAGCATTCAAATTCAGTCAGCATTAAGCCTTGGAATGAAAAAATCACAGACCTTTAGATATGTAATTCTTCCACAGGCAGTTTCAAATTCAATTCCGGCATTTTGTGCCAACATTATATTTTTAATAAAAAAAAAACATCAGTTTTTAGTGCTGTGGCATTGGCTGATTTAATGTTTATTACAAAAGATTTAATTGGAATTTATTACAAAACAGATGAAGCATTATTTATGTTGGTTATTGCTTACCTTATTATGTTGCTTCCGATTTCATTGATTTGCAGTTTGGTTGAAAGGAGGGTTCGCTATGCAGAATATGGGGATTAGTGTGTTGTTTAAAGGCAACAATTTTTCTAAGGCTATGACAAGGACTTTGGGTAACATTGCGAATCTCTCTTATAGCAATGATTTTTTCAATTATACTGGGATTCATTTTGGGAATGATAATGACATCAAAAACAAAGTAGTCAAATTGATTTGCAGAATTTATCTGGAAATTGTAAGAATTATGCCTCAACTAGTGTTACTTTTCCTTGTTTATTTTGGGGCAGCCAAGCACTTGGGAATGAACATGCCGGGAGAATTGGCGGCGGTTATAGTGTTCACATTTTGGGGCACGGCTGAAATGGGCGACCTTGTTAGAAGCGCACTTATTTCAATACCAAAGCACCAATACGAAAGCGGTTATGGGCTTGGTCTTACAAAATTGCAGGTATTTATTTATATTATTTTTCCACAGACTATAAGAAGGCTGCTACCATCGGCAATCAATCTGCTTACACGTATGATTAAAACAACATCTTTGGTAGTGCTTATCGGCGTTGTGGAAGTAGTAAAGGTTGGAAAACAAATAATTGATGCATCAAGATATACCGCTAGTGACTCGGCACTTTGGGTATACGGTGCAGTATTCTTTATGTATTTTGTAATATGCTTTCCTTTTTCAAGATTGTCAGCATTTTTGGGAAAAAAGTTAGCAGGATAGGAGAAAATTATGGTAGAAAAAATTTTGAAAGTTGAACATTTAAAGAAATCATATGATGGAAAAACAAATGTTTTAGACGATATATCTTTTGGAATCGAAAAGGCGAGGTTGTGGTTATAGTCGGCCCGTCAGGTTGTGGAAAAAGTACTTTCTTAAGGTGTTTGAATAAGCTTGAAAGTATTAATGAGGGTGCACTCAAATTAGACGGACAAAATTATGAGAATGAAAAAAAGAACATTCATTTAATTAGAGAAAAAAATAGGCATGGTTTTTCAAAGTTATGACTTATTTCCAAATATGTCAATTATGGATAACCTGACTTTGGCACCGGTTAAAGCTCAAAAAAGAAAAAAAGAGCGATGTTGAAAAAGAAGCCGAAAAGTTGCTTGAAAGGGTTGGACTTTTGGAGAAAAAGGATAGTTACCCACGACAGCTTTCAGGCGGTCAGAAGCAGAGAGTTGCAATAGTAAGAGCTTTGCTTATGAATCCGGAGATTTTACTTCTTGATGAAATAACAGCGGCACTTGATCCGGAAATGGTAAGGGAGGTTTTGCAGGTGGTGCTTGAACTTGCCCAAACAGGAATGACCATGATTATAGTAACCCACGAAATGGAGTTTGCGAAAGCAGTTGCAGACAGGGTTATTTTCTTAGATAAGGGGAAAATAGTAGAAGAATCTGAACCAAAAAGATTTTTCGAAAATCCAAAGACGCAAAGGGCAAAACAGTTTTTAAACAGTTTTCAATATGAAAATGTTTAGATATAAAGCTGGTTAAATCAGCAAAAATTTTTTTTAGGAGGGAATCAGGATGAAAAAGAAAATTTTAGGAGTTTTATTGGTAGTTGGTATTATTGCAGGAGTTATTGCAGGATGTGGAAACAGCAATACTACACAGAATGGAGCAGAAAATGCAAGTCAGGCATCAGCTACGGCAAAGGCTAGAACTATTGACGAAATTAAGAAGTCAGGCAAAATCAAAATTGGTGTGTTTAGCGACAAGAATCCATTTGGTTATGTAGACGAAAATGGAAAAGTTCAGGGTATGATGTTTATTTTGCAAAGAGAATTGCAAAGGATCTTCTTGGTAGTGAAGATGCAGTTGATTTTGTTTATGTAGAGGCAGCAAGTCGTGTAGAATATTTAAAATCAGCAAAGTTGACATTACATTGGCAAACTTTACAGTAACTGATGAAAGAAAAGAACAGGTTGATTTCGCACTTCCATATATGAAGGTAGCTCTTGGAGTTGTTTCACCACAAAAGGCAAAAATAACAGATGTAAATCAGTTAAAGGGAAAGAAATTAATTATTGTTAAAGGGAACAACAGCAGAAACATATTTTTCAAAAAACTATCCTGATGTAACACTTGTAAAATTTGATGAATACCAGGAAGCATACGATGCTTTGTTAGATGGCCGTGGAGATGCATTCTCAACAGACAACACAGAAGTTCTTGCATGGGCAAAACAGAACAAAGGATTCGTAGTAGGAGTTGAATCACTTGGAGATATTGACACAATTGCACCTGCAGTACAGAAGGGTAACACAGAGTTGCTTAACTGGTTAAATGATGAAATTAAGACACTGGCTAAGGAAAAATTCTTCCATAAGGACTTTGATGAAACATTAAAGAGTGTTTACGGAGATAGTATCGATCCTGAAAACCTTGTAGTTGAAGGCGGAGTGGTTGAATAATAAATAAGGGCCATACTTTAAAAAATATAGTATATAATATGAAAAAAGGCTGTTGCACTACTGATATATAGTTAGTGCCACAGCTTCTTTCTACGGACTTCCTTAAGCCCTAAGGCTTTTCATAAAAAGTCCAAAAGATTTTTTTAAGTCAAATACGTTATAATTTTCATATACCATTTTAAAATTCATATAAATTTCCTCAAACATTAAAAATTTGTCCTTCATTATTAATCATCCGGATTTTTCTTTATATTCAGGATGTTTATTAAGGAAAGAACTGATTATATCATACTTTCCCCAGCAGTGCATTGGAAATACAATTTGTGGATTAGTATGTTCCATAAATATTTCCAAACCTTCATATGCTGTTTCTTCAAGTCTGGGATCCAAAGGAACAAAGGCAACATCAATCTTTAAGTTATCCATTTTTGAATTTCGCGGATATATAATTGAATCATATTATTTCTATAAGACTTAGGTTCTTCCTTCCAATACCAACAGTTTAAATCTCCTGCGTGATAATAAACCTTGTTATCATATTCTAACAGAAATGCTACACCTTCATCTGTAGACCTAAAAGTTGATATTTTTAAGTCCTTTCCGTTAGGCAGCTTAAGCATTGTTTCGATATTCTTTTTCGTTATCAAAATGTTTTTCGCTAGGTCTATCCCTGGTTTTCATATTTTTTAGATGTCTTTTAAGGGGAATATCATATGACAACACATAACGTATATCCGGATAAATTTTAATAAGTTCAAAAATTTCAGGATTAAAGTGATCGTGATGTCGGTGACTGGAAAAAACAATAATGCTTTTATTATTCTTTAATTCAGGAATTGTGCCTTCAAAATAATCGAAAAGAAAATATGCTCCTTCAGTTTCCAGTAAAAAACCACTATGTCCGATATATGTTACAGTCAAGGTAAGTCCTCCTATATGCATTTGATACTATAATAAATAATGTAGCATAATGGGGTTAGCTCCATTTGAATTACATTATTAACTACAAGTTTATTTTTAAATATTTTAATTACAATCCATATGTAAGTCAAGTTATAAGGAAAGAACATTAATATGTTAATAATACAAAGTTTTTTACTGCTTTTTGTACGGAATAAAGCGTATTTCATTGATTTTTACACCGATATTTTGTAAGATATAGATTAAGTGTGGAAAAGTATGTAGATACTACAGAATAAAGAGGAGGTCATTATGGCTAATATTATTTCAGACGAAACAATAGAATACGTTGGAATTCTTGCAAAGCTTGAATTATCTGACGAAGAAAAAGAAAAGGCTAAAAGTGACATGGGAAGAATGCTTGACTACATTGATATGTTAAATCAGCTTGATACAAGCAATGTAGAACCTATGAGCCATGTATTTCCTGTAAACAATGTTTTCAGAGAAGATGTTGTTGTTAACAGGGGATGATAGAGAGAATATATTGAAGAATGCACCGGAACAGAAGGATGGAGCTTTTGTAGTTCCAAAAACATTTGAAGAATAATAAGCTAAGATAAGAGAGGATATATTCATGAATTTGATGAGTTTGACAGCAGTAGAGCTGGGTAAAAAAATCAAGTCAGGCGAAGTCAGGGTTGTAGATGCAGTAAATGCAGCATTTGACCAGATTGAAGCTGTTGAGAAAGATATAAATAGTTATGTTACAGTTTATAAAAAAAGAAGAAGTCTTAGAAAAGGCAGAACATATACAGAAATTAATTGATGAAGGACAGCTAACAGGTCCTTTGGCAGGTGTTCCTGTAGCAATAAAGGATAAATTAATCTTGAAAAAGCAGGAGCAGTAATTATTGGAAAACTAACATGGATGAATTTGCCATGGGAAGTACAACAGAAACATCTTTCTATGGACCAACTAAGAATCCATGGAATAAAGAACATGTACCTGGTGGCTCATCAGGTGGTAGCTGTGCAGCAGTTGCAGCAGAAGAATGCTCATATGCATTGGGTTCAGATACAGGTGGATCAATTAGACAGCCAAGTTCATTTTGTGGCGTAACAGGAATTAAGCCAACTTACGGAACCGTATCCGTTACGGTCTTATTGCCTATGGTTCATCACTTGATCAGATTGGACCTGTTGCAAAAGACGTTACAGACTGCGCAACAATTCTTGAAACTATTGCAAGCTACGATTCATAAGACTCAACATCAGTAAAAAGAGATGATTACAACTTTACAGAAGCTTTAGTTGAGGATGTTAAGGGACTAAAGATTGGTATTCCAAAAAGACTATTTTGGTGAAGGTCTTGAACCTGAAGTTAAAGAAGCAATTCTTAAGGCAGTTGATGTATTAAAAGACAAAGGTGCAATTGTTGAAGAATTTGATTTAAGCCTTGTTGAGTATGCAATTCCTGCATATTATGTTATTGCGTCAGCAGAAGCAAGCTCAAACCTTTCAAGATTTGATGGTGTAAAATACGGATACAGAACAGAAGAATACAATGGACTTCACAATATGTATAAGAAGACACGTTCAGAAGGCTTTGGTGAAGAAGTTAAGAGAAGAATTATGTTAGGTTCTTTCGTTTTAAGTTCAGGATATTATGATGCTTACTATTTGAAAGCACTTAGAACAAAAGCACTTATAAAGAAAGCTTTTGATGAAGCTTTTGCAAAATACGACGTAATTATCGGACCGGCTGCACCAACTACAGCTCCTAAATTAGGAGACAGCCTTTCAGACCCAATTAAGATGTATCTTGGAGATATTTACACAATCTCAGTTAACCTTGCAGGACTTCCGGGAATTTCAGTTCCATGTGGACAGGACTCTAACGGACTTCCAATAGGAATGCAGATTATTGGTGACTGCTTTAAAGAAAAAAAATATTATAAGAGCAGCATACACATTTGAGCAGGCAAAAAATAGCTATGACAGATGTGATGTAGCAAAAGCAAGAGATTAGGAGGAGCAGCAATGAAACAGTACGAAACAGTTATTGGACTTGAAGTTCATGTAGAATTAGCAACAAAAACAAAAATTTTCTGCTCCTGTTCAACAGAGTTTGGCGGAGCACCAAACACACATACATGTCCTGTTTGTACAGGAATGCCGGGATCCCTTCCTGTTTTAAACAAGCAGGTAGTTGAATATGCCATGGCTGTAGGACTTGCAACAAACTGTAGCATTACACAGAATTGCAAGTTTGACAGAAAGAACTATTTTTATCCTGATAACCCACAGAACTACCAGATTTCACAGCTTTACAAACCTATTTGTACAAACGGTTATGTTGAAATCAAGGGTGATGATGGAGAAAAGAAACAGGTAAGAATCCATGAAATGCATATGGAAGAGGATGCAGGTAAATTAGTGCATGACGATTGGAATGATTGCTCATTAGTTGACTTAAACCGTTCAGGAGTTCCACTTATTGAAATCGTATCAGAACCAGATATGCGTTCAAGCGATGAAGTTATAGCTTATCTTGAGAAACTTCGTCTTATAATTCAGTATCTTGGCGCATCAGACTGTAAGCTTAACGAAGGTTCAATGAGAGCCGATGTAAACCTTTCAGTTCGTGAATATGGTGCAAAAGAATTTGGCACAAGAACAGAAATGAAGAATCTTAACTCTTTCAAAGCCATTGCAAGAGCAATTGAAAATGAAAGAGAAAGACAGATTGATTTAATAGAAGCAGGAGAAGCAGTAATTCAGGAAACACGTAGATGGGATGATACAAAGGAATATTCTTATGCTATGCGTTCAAAAGAAGATGCTCAGGATTACAGATATTTCCCTGATCCTGACCTTGTTCCAATTATCATTAGTGACGAATGGATGGCTGAAGTTAAGTCAAAAGAACCTGAATTTAGAGATGAAAAGATGGCAAGATATATTTCAGAATTTAACCTTCCTGAATATGATGCTGACATTATTACATTATACAAACCATTGGCAGATCTTTTTGAAGCAGCAGTACAAAAAGGGTAGCGCACCTAAGGAAGCAAGCAACTGGCTTATGGGTGAAACAATGCGTATAGTTAAGGACAAGGGGTATTGAGCCTGATCAGGTAAAACTTACAGGTGAAAATTTTGCCAAGTTCCTTAAGTTAATCGAAAATGATGTAATTAACAAAACAGTTGCCAAGGAAGTTTTTTGAAGCAATCTTTGATGGTGGCGTAAATCCTGAAGCATATGTTGAAGAACACGGATTAAAGATGGACAACGATACAGATGGTCTTAAGAAGATAATTGAAGAAGTTGTAGCCAACAATCCTAAGGCAGTTGCCGATTATCAGGGTGGAAACAAGAAAGCAATTGGAGCTTTGGTAGGCCAGACTATGAAGGCTACACAGGGCAAGGCTAATCCACAGATGATTAACAAAATCCTTAATGAAATATTGAATAAATAACTACAAAGTAGTAATATTATACTTGGTTAAAAAAATTGTTGCAGATGTAAAATTAAACATCTGCAATGATTTTTCTTAAGCGGTGCGTGGCTCAGTTTGGTAGAGCGCTGCGTTCGGGACGCAGAGGTCGCAGGTTCGAATCCTGTTGCACCGATTTTTTGAGCTTAGAAATAGGCTCTTTTTTGTGGCGTGAAAATATTTAATTAATTTGCACCCAAAGTTTGAAAGCAATCGTGTTTTATATAGAAAAATAAATTTTTCAAAAAACAGAAGGAGGAGAGAGATGGATAAAACTTATGCCGGTATGAGTTATGAAGAAGTTGTTGAGAAATATTCTGATTACATAACAAGAATGTGTGTGGTATGGACACAAAATGAAGAAGCAGCTAAAGATTGTTTTCAAAATACATTTATAAAGCTTTACAAGAGTTCAAAAACTTTTAATGACAGTGAACATTTGAAAGCATGGTTACTTAGAGTAGCAAGAAAAATGAGTGCAATGATTACCATAGAACTTTTTGGAATAAAAATGTATCAATTGGATTAGATAGAGAGAAATTGGAAAGAGTGAAAAATGATTCAGTAAATAAAATTCAATTTGACAGTGATACAGAAAATTTAGTTAAAGCATTGAGAAAACTATCTTTAAAGTATCGAGAAGTTTTAGTTCTTTATTATTATCAGGAATATAGTACAAAAGAAATTTCGGATATTCTTCAGTTAAGTGTTAATACCGTAAAATCAAGGTTACAACGTGGTAGAGAAAAGCTTGCAAAAATCATAAAAAGCAGGTTTAAAATCAAAAATCATAAGGAATTGAAGAATGGAGGCAAATATGAATTTAAAAAATTAGATACAATCAAAACTCCGGAAAATTGGAAAAGAGAATTACTTGAACAGCAAAAAATTACAAAAGAAAGTTCAAATACTGATTTTATGAAAATAAAAAGAATGAAATGGGCAATGGAAAGTCTGGTGTTAATAGTAGTATGTACAATGGGAATAACCGTTGGAGCAGACACTTCCAATCCGTTTGGAGAATTTTTACAAAGTGTGTTCGGAACAAAAAAAGGTACAGGAGGTTCACTTAGAAACTACTTCCAATATTGGAGAAACTAATGCATATAAAGAGTATGAAGAACCGGGAGCAGAAATTCAGTTAAGTAATAATATGCAAATTGTTGGAAGGAATGAAACTTTCATATTGGAGTACAATAAAGAGGATTCAGAAAAAAAGTTAAAAGTGTTTATTGTATAAAAAATAGTCAGTTGACAAGTGAACAGGTTAATAGATTCCAAGGTAAATATGATGGCAAAGATTTTTTCTTTTGATTATGTTATAAAAACAATGAAATTTGCGGATTCAATTATAATGGGGCAGTTAGTGAAGTTTTTCCGGTTATGGAAGAAAGGACAGTTTATGTGGCCTTGTATCAAACAAAAGAAGATACTGTAATAAAGAGACAATTGCCAAAATTAATTTGGACACAAATGAAATTATAAAGCTTTCAAATGACAAAATGATTTGCAATTTTGTACTTTCACCAAATGGAAAAAACACTTCTTTGCAATTTTAGAACAAAGGGATATTGGTCAGTGTTTGATTTGAAAAACAAAACAGAAAAGAAAATCAAGAAAAGCGTAATAAACGGATATGCAACAACTGATGAAATAGTTTTTGTGGATGACTACCATATATTAACTCTAGGCAAGGCGTTTACAAAAATAAAACTGAATATTACAGTAAGTATCTTGCGAATTTGAAAAGTGGGAAAGTTGAAAAGGAATATTTTAATACACAAATTGACATAAATTTTAATTGGACATATATGTTCAACAAAAATATTCTGACAATAGAAAATGTAATGAAAGGTTCTAAATTTCAGATTAACATTCAGGAAAGAAAAGTTGAACCAATTATTGCATCTGAAAAATATGCCATATTTGGTGATGCATCTAATAAAATTATATATTTAATAAATCTTGAAAAAGAAGAGTGGATGAAATTGAAAATTCCTAATAAGGAGTGGGAGAATATGGAATTTTATTTAATGAGTAAGGAAAATAAAATGTTAATTACACTTAATAAAAAAGGCATATATAATAGACTTATCAAAGCTGAAAAAGTTTAATGGATAATCTTATACCATTTGTTACTGATAAACAAATATTTCTTCCTTTTTCTACAATGGCACTGTCTAGAACGGCGAGGAGTTATAATAAAATCTCCACTATATATGAAGAAATGATGGCTTTATATATAGTGGAGATTTTTATGTATACATTAATTAATTTTATCAAAAAATATAACAGAAGTATTAGAAGGAATGTGAATACGTTCTTTTTTGAGTAATGTTCTGGCACGTTGATTGGTTTCATAATCACGTTTTCCTTTTTCAAAAGTTGAACAACAAAGAAAATCACATTTCGATTCATTCTGTGAATTGGTATTAATTATAAATATAAAATTGTTTATGTTTGCATGACTTGATATTAAATAATCTGCCTTTATTGTAGTATAAAATGGATACATACGAGGCATAAATGAATATAGATTAAATTCATTATCAAGAGATTCTTTTAAATGAATTAGTGCCTCCAAACGAGGCTTAATCATATCTTTATATTGGGTAGCTTTTTTTACGTATCAAAAGATATTTTGCCTTCAATTACACGGTCTGCTATTTTTGCAGATGAGTAGTTTGGGAGTGCAATATCTTTTGCATACTGAAAACCTGCAAGATGTGGATACTCATTTAAAGAAAAAAATAAGATTAATTGGATATAATTGTTTTTTGTAGCCATAAACAAAGAGATATCTATATTCAATTATTTCTTTCCAGGCTCTGGCTGATTTTTTTGTAATAGATTCATATGATTTATCCCCCACGTTAAAAAGTAAAGAGCCTTGCATATGCAAGACTCTTGTAAAGCGTTTTCTTTCGGTTTAGAAAAACCTATTCGGTTTGAGGTTATCGCATAACCCAAGGTCAGGCTCCACAATTGGCTGCATACCGAAACAGTCAACTGCTTCAAGCCACGATAGCCGATCAACGTCGCTATCCTCTGATTTGATTATAACATAATAGTACTTGTAGTCAAGGGATTACAAGTATTTGATGAGCATTAAAATTATAATGCTCAAAATTATTATATGCAGAAAAAATCAGTTTGAATCAACATAAATAATTAAAAGATAAGTTGACATATTTAACGGTTAAAATTCACCTTCATCCTCATTTTCTACACCAATCTATATCAATAAAGGATTGAAATTATAACTCATACGTTCTATAATGAACTCAAAACTCGGCTTAAAATAATAAGTCGGAAACAAATAAATACTGTAAGATACAAATAGGAGAAGTTTATGAGTCACATGGATACTAGAATGTCTTGGGAACCGGACAAGCCTCATGAAGAATGTGGTGTCTTTGGAATGTATGATTTGGATGGCAACGATGTTGCATCATCAATTTACTACGGACTGTTTGCGTTACAGCATCGTGGACAGGAAAGCTGTGGTATTGCCGTATCAGATACTTTTGGACCTAGAAAGGTTGACCTTTTAAAAGGGATGGGATTGGTTAACGAAGTGTTTAACCAGGAGAACATAGCAAGCTTAAAAGGTAACATTGGTGTTGGTCATTGCCGTTATTCAACAGCAGGAGAAAGCATTCCAAGTAATGCACAGCCTTTGGTTATTAATTATGTTAAGGGAACTTTAATGTTAGCACATAATGGAAACCTTATTAATGCTAACGAATTGAGAGAGGAATTGGCATATACAGGTGCTATTTTCCAGACAACAATCGATTCAGAAGTTATAGCTTATCACATAGCAAGAGAGAGAATTAAGACTAAAACAGCCGAACAAGCAGTAGTAAATGCTATGAAGAAGATTAAAGGCGCGTACGCCCTTGTTGTTTCAAGTCCTAGAAAATTAATTGGAGCAAGAGATCCATTTGGTTTCAAACCTCTTTGTATAGGTAAGCGTGATAATGCTTACATATTGGCTTCAGAAACTTGTGCATTGGATACAATTGATGCAGAGTTTGTCAGAGATGTGGAGCCGGGAGAAGTTGTTGTAATAGACAAGGATGGTATCAAATCAGACAAATCATTATGCTTAAAGCCTGAAGAACAAGCAAGGTGCGTATTTGAATATATTTATTTTGCAAGACCTGACAGCAATTTTGACGGTACAAGTGTTTATCATTCAAGAATTATGGCAGGAAAGTTTTTGGCAATGGATAGTCCTGTTGATGCAGACATTGTTGTGGGGGTTCCTGAATCAGGTAATGCAGCAGCAATGGGATATGCAATGCAGTCAGGAATTCCTTTACGGAACTGCTTTTGTCAAGAATGCATATGTTGGAAGAACATTTATTAAACCTCAGCAGAAGAGTAGAGAATCAAGCGTTCGAGTAAAATTAAATGTTTTGAAGGAAGCTGTTAACGGCAAGCGAGTTGTTATGATTGACGACTCAATTGTAAGAGGAACTACAAGTGACAGAATTGTACAGATGCTTAAAGATGCAGGTGCAACAGAAGTTCACGTAAGAATTAGTTCACCACCATTTATCAGTGAATGCTATTTTGGAACAGACGTGCCAAATAAGGAACAGCTTATAGCTCACAATCGTACTATAGAAGATATAAGACAAGTAATCGGTTCAGATTCATTGGCTTATCTTAGTATAGACAGACTAATCGAATTATCAGGTGGAAAGGCTATCTGTAAGGGATGCTTTACAGGTGAATATCCAATGGAACCACCAACGGAAGACATTCGTGGAGAGTATGACAAGTAAAAATAGTTACACGGATTGTTATGTGCTTAGCACTCTCGCAATCTGTAATCTTAATTAATAAAAAAATTTTGGAGGTTTTTTATGAACGACAGATACCAGAGCCCATTATCAGAAAGATATGCAAGTAAGGAAATGCAGTACATTTTTTCACCTGACATGAAATTTAAAACTTGGAGAAAGTTATGGATTGCATTAGCAGAGTCAGAAATGGAATTAGGACTTAACATTACTCAGGAACAGGTTGATGAATTAAAAGCGCACGCTGATGATATCAACTATGATGTTGCAAAAGAAAGAGAAAAATTAGTACGTCACGATGTTATGTCACATGTTTACGCATACGGAGTACAGTGTCCTAAGGCTAAAGGAATTATCCACCTTGGTGCAACATCATGCTATGTTGGAGATAATACAGATATTATCGTAATGACAGAAGCATTAAAGCTTGTAAGAAAGAAACTCATAAACGTAATTAATGAACTTGCAAAATTTGCAGATAAATATAAAAATCAGCCAACATTGGCGTTTACACATTTCCAGCCTGCTCAGCCTACAACAGTTGGTAAGAGAGCAACTTTATGGCTTATGGAATTAAAATTAGACTTAGATGATCTTGACTACATTATTGACAGTATGATGCTTTTAGGAAGCAAAGGGTACAACAGGAACTCAGGCAAGCTTCTTAGAATTATTTGAAGGCGACCATGAAAAGATTAAAGAATTAGAAAACAAGATTGCTAAGAAGATGGGATACACAAAGTGCTTCCCTGTATCCGGACAGACATATTCAAGAAAGATGGACACAAGGGTTCTTAATGTATTAGCAGGTATTGCTGCAAGTGCTCACAAGTTTTCAAATGACATTAGACTTTTACAGCACCTTAAGGAAGTTGAAGAACCATTTGAGAAGTCACAGATAGGTTCATCAGCTATGGCATATAAGAGAAACCCAATGCGTAGCGAAAGAATTGCATCATTAGCTAACTATGTAATGGTTACAGCTTTAAATCCTGCAATTACATCAGCAACACAGTGGTTTGAAAGAACACTAGATGACTCAGCTAATAAGCGTTTAAGCGTTCCTGAATCATTCCTTGCAATTGATGGTATTCTTGATTTATACCTTAATGTAGTAGACGGATTAGTAGTTTATGACAAGGTTATTGAAAAGAGACTTATGAGCGAACTTCCATTTATGGCAACAGAAAATATTATGATGGATGCTGTTAAGGCAGGCGGAGACAGACAGGAATTACACGAAAAGATTCGTGAATTATCAATGGAAGCAGGAAAAAATGTTAAGGAGAAAGGTTTAGATAACAATCTTCTTGAACTTATTGCAAATGATCCTGCATTTAATATGAGTCTTGAAGATCTTCAGAAGACAATGGATCCTTCAAAGTATGTTGGACGTTCACCTGAACAGGTTGACGAATTCCTTACAGAAGTTATTAATCCTATTTTGGAAGAAAACAAAGAGATTCTTGGAATGTCAGCAACAATCAATGTATAAATTGTGATTTTTTTTGTGAAACAGTAGGCAGAATGCCAGTTAAATGAAATAAATACTTTAATTATTAAGGCAAGTGTGATAAAATCAGTTGTATGTTTGAGTCGGAAAGTATAGAATTTCCGAACATATGACTGATTTTATTTTTTTTTTTAAGAATTAAAACGATTTAACAAAAATCACGTCATAATAAATAGTAGAGGAGAAATGAAAATGTTTAAGAAAGTTTTGGCAGTTGGTTTTTCTGCTGTATTAGCATTGTCATTAGTAGCATGCGGAGGCAGCAAAGACAACAAATCAAAGTCAAGTAAAGAGACAACAACAGCAAGCGAAAGCGAGGCAGCAACAGTTTATTCTGTAAAGGATGAGAAGATTAAAGTTGACAGCGGTGTTATTAAGCTTGCAGATTATTCACAGTTAACAGTATACGAAGATGATGTAAAGGTAACAGATGACAGTTATAAGTCACAGGTTGATTACATCTTAGAGCAGAGCGCAACATATAAAGATACTAAGAGTGCAAAGATTTCATCAGTAGACAAAGTTAAAGTTGACTACACAGGACAGATTAAGTATAAGGGTAAGAAAGTTACTTTTGAAGGCGGTACAGCTTCTGATCAGGAAATTGACCTTGGAAATAATAGTAGCGGATACATTGATGGATTTACTAAAGCATTAGAAGGACAGCACAAAGTTGGGGACAAGTTTACTAAGAAATTAAAATTCCCTGACACATACAAAAACAACACAAAGATTGATGGGAAAGAAGTTAAACTTGCAGGAAAGACAGTTTGGTTTACTTTTACAATTAAGAGTATTTCAACTAAGTCAGTTCCAAAGTTAACAGACAAGTTTGTAAAAGAAAAAATTTGGTGCATACGGTGTAACAGATGTTAAGTCATTTGAAAAAAATATGCAAGAGAACAGATGAGAACATCAAACATTATGAACAAAGTTTGGTCAAACTTTGTAGCTTCTTGTGAAGTTGTATCATACAGCTCAACAGAAAAAGAAAGCTTAAAGAAAGTTGCAGATGCAAACTACGAATCACAGCTTCAGTCACAGTATGGTGTAGATCTTGATTCATATCTTGAAGCAGCTTCAATGTCAAAAGAAGACTGGGATAACAACATCATGAGCCAGGTTGAATCATCATTAAAGACAAAGATGGTATACCAGGCATTAGCAAAGAAGGCAGATTTAGTTCCTTCAGATTCAGATTACAACAAAGAAGCTGAAACACTTGCACAGCAGAACTCATTATCAGTAAAAGAACTAGAATCAACATATGGTAAAAAAAGAAGTTGAATATGCTGTAATTACACAGAGAGTTCAGAAATATATTGCTGAAAATGTAACAGTTAAGGAAGGTTCAGAACCTACAACAGCAGCAGAAACAACAGAAGCTGCAACAACAGCAAAATAATAAATACTTGGATTTTTGAAAACAGGTATTGATGGAATAAAAAGAGTGTTATTTTATCGGAATGATAAGATGGCATTCTTTTTTTTGCTATAAGGTTGCATTACTATTTTAAATGTGCTAAATTATTCCACGGATGGTATTCGACAGAAACTATACCGAAGGAAAATGACTATATAAAAACTGATGCGACGGTAGCTCATATCTTAGGAATGAGACTAACTATCCCGATTTTGAAAGAAGGAGGGATGCTCATGAAGTTTGGATTTATAGGAGCAGGAAAAGTTGGTTTTTCCCTTGGAAAATATTTGGCAGATAATAACCAGAATGTAGTTGGTTATTATAGCATAATCAATGAAGAAGCCATAGAAGCAGCAAAGTTTACCGGTTCTAAGTATTATGAGAACATGGAACAGTTGGTAGAGGATAGTGAAGTTTTATTTTGACTGTCCCCGATGGACAGATTGAGAATCTATGGAATCAGTTAAAATCAAGTCATAAAATTGGATGGCAAAGTATAATAAACCTTTGCTTAACAATAAAATAGTGTGCCATTGTAGTGGTGCATTATCCTCAGATATCTTTTCGAGTATAGCCGAATATGAAAGTTTTGGCTATTCTATCCATCCACTCTTTGCAGTGAGTAACAGATACGAATCTTACAAGGAATTATCAGATAGTTATTTCACAATAGAAGGAAATATTGAAAAAATCAATAAAATGAAAGAATTGTTTGAAAGTTTCGGAAACACTGTATGTATTATTTCAAAGGATGACAAAATTAAATACCACGGAGCGGCGGCTATTGCCAGCAATCTTGTTGTTGGTTTAATAGGTCTTAGTGAAGAATTGCTTAAACAGTGTGGGTTTGATGAAAAATCGGCTCATAATGCATTAGCACCAATTATTAAGGGAAATGTTAAGCACATTGTAGAAGAGGGCGTTGTAGAAGCACTTACGGGGCCTATTGAGCGTTGTGATGTGTCTACAGTAAGAAAACATATGAGCGTTTTTGATAAAAAACCAATGAAATCTATAAAGCAGTGTCAAAAGAAGTATTGAAATTGCAAAGATAAAAACAAAGATAGAGATTATAGTAAGATGGAGGAAGTATTACAATGAAAAATACGGTAAGTACATTGTTAACACAGAAGCAGGAAGGAAAGAAGATTTCAATGCTTACCTGCTATGACTATTCAACAGCAAAATTAATGGAAGAAGTTGGAGTAAACACAATTCTTGTAGGTGATTCACTTGGAAATACAATGCTTGGATATGAAGATACAATTCAGGTAACAATGGAAGACATGATTCATCATTGTGCAGCAGTATCAAGAGGCTTAAAGAACACATTTTTAGTTTGTGACATGCCATTTATGTCATATCAGACATCACCATATGATGCAGTTGTTAATGCAGGCAGACTTATGAAAGAAGGTCACGCCAACATGGTTAAATTAGAAGGTGGAAAAGAAGTTTGCCCACAGATAGAAGCAATAGTAAAAGCATCAATTCCTGTCTGCGCCCATTTAGGACTTACACCACAGTCAATAAACGCACTTGGTGGTTACAAAGTTCAGGGAAAGACAGAAAGTGATGCTCAGAAATTAATAGACGATGCAAAGGCAGTACAGGAAGCAGGAGCTTCAATGTTAGTACTTGAATGTGTACCTGCAGACCTTGCAGCAAAAATAACAAAAACACTTCATATTCCAACAATCGGTATTGGAGCAGGAAACCAGTGCGACGGACAGGTACTTGTATATCAGGACATGTTAGGAATGTTTACAGACTACGTGCCAAAATTCGTAAAACAGTTTGCAGGTGTAGGCGAAACAATGAAAAAAGCATTCAAAGAATATATGGAAGAAATCCAGAGCGGAGCCTTCCCGGCAGAAGAACACTCATACAAAATAGATGACAGAAGTAATAGAGACTGTACTTTTAATGATTACAATGGACAGAAGGTCTGCTTCCACCTGTGCTTGCACAAAGGTAGAAAGCATGAACTTAGGACATGCCCGGATAATGAGCATAAAAAGCAAAGCGAAGCTTTGCGATATGCGAATTATGCGGTAGGATTGCGAGAGTGCAGAAGCACGTAGCAATCCGGTAATCATAGAGAAAAAAACATTCAAGAATTATTCAAGAAAATAACAGCGAAGCGCAGCTTCAACAAATAGGAGGTCAACATGAAAGTTGTAACAACAATAAAAGAAGTAAGAGAAAACGTAAAACAGTGGAAAAAAGAAGGACAGACAGTAGGTTTTGTACCAACAATGGGATATTTGCATGAAGGACACGGAAGCCTTATTACAAAAGCAAGAGAAAACAATGACAAAGTAGTAGTAAGTATTTTCGTAAATCCAATGCAGTTTGGACCAACTGAAGATTTAGACAGTTATCCAAGAGACCTTGAAAAAGATTCAAAATATTGTGAAAGCTTAGGAGTAGATTTAATATTCCACCCGGAACCATCAGAAATGTATCATGACGATTTCAGTTCATATGTTGATATGTCAGTTTTAACAGAAGAACTTTGTGGATTAAGCAGACCTGTACATTTTAGAGGCGTTTGTACAGTAGTAAACAAACTTTTCAACATTGTACAGCCTGACAGAGCTTATTTTGGAGAAAAAGACGCACAGCAGCTTGCAATTATTAAGCATATGGTTCAGGACTTGAATATGGATATTGAAGTAGTAGGATGCCCAATTATCAGAGAAGAAGACGGTCTTGCAAAAGTTCAAGAAATACATATCTTTCACCTGAAGAAAGAAAGGCAGCTTTAGTTTTAAGCCAGACAATCAACTTAGCTAAAAAGCTTATTGCAGATGGAGAAAAGGACGCTGATGTATTAGTTGCAAAGATGAAAGAAAATATTGAAAAAGAACCTCTTGCAAAAATCGATTATGTTAAGGCAGTTAACGGCTTAACAATGCAGCAACAGAAAGAAATTAAAGCACCTATGTTAATTGCAATGGCGGTATACATAGGAAAAACAAGATTAATAGATAATACAATTTTACACTAATTTATGGTAATAAATCAGACAGTAAAATTAGTAGGTTTTACTGTCTGAAATTATGATAATTTGTGACAATTAAGATATTTGGAAGTGATGAAAGGATAAAACAATGCAGATTAATATGTTAAAAAGTAAAATTCATAGAGCAACAGTAGTTCAGTCAGAGCTTGATTATGTGGGAAGCATAACAGTTGATGAGGATTTAATGGATGCATCAGGAATTTATGAATATGAAAAAGGTACAGATAGCAGACGTAAACAACGGCAACAGATTTGAAACATACGTTATAGCAGGAGAGAGGTTCAGGAATGATTTGTCTTAATGGTGCAGCAGCTCATATGGTCAGCCTTGGGACAAGATTATTATTATGAGTTATGCCCAGATGGCGCCTTCAGAAATTAAGGATAATAAACCTAAAGTTGTTTTTGTTGATGATGAAAATAAGATTACAAGGGTAACTAATTACGAAAAACATGGAAAATTATTTGACTTAGAAAAGTAAAAATTATATCATATTTCTGTAGTAAAATTTGGAAAGGTGAAATTTTTATGTTAAAAGGAAAGACAGTTGTGCTTGGAGTTACAGGAAGCATTGCAGCATATAAGATAGCCAACCTTGCAAGTATGCTTGTAAAGAAGGGATGCAGTGTTCACGTAATAATGACTAAAAATGCGACGAATTTTATCAATCCTATAACATTTGAAACACTTACAGGTCATAAGTGCCTGGTTGATACATTTGATCGTAATTTTGAATTTAGCGTAGAACATGTATCATTGGCTAAACAGGCAGATATTTTTATGGTTGCACCGGCAAGTGCCAATGTTATTGGAAAGATTGCAGGGGAATAGCAGATGATATGCTTACAACAACTATAATGGCGGCTAAATGCCCTAAGATTATATCTCCGGCAATGAATACTAATATGTTTGAAAATCCTATTGTACAGGACAATCTGACTAAGTTAAAGAGTTACGGATATGAGATTGTTGAACCGGCAAGCGGATATTTGGCATGTGGCGACACTGGCAAGGGTAAGATGCCTGAACCGGAAGTGCTTTATTCATATATTTTAAAGACTATCGGTTGTGAAAAGGACTTGTTAGGCAAGAAAGTTCTTATAACAGCAGGTCCAACACTTGAAAAGATTGATCCTGTAAGATTTATAAGTAATCATTCAACAGGGAAGATGGGATATGCCATTGCTGAAAATGCAATGCTTAGAGGGGCAGAAGTTACTTTGGTAACGGGAAGAACTTCAATTAAGAAACCTGATTTTGTTAAGATTATTGATGTTTTAAGTGCTCAGGATATGTTTGAAGCAGTAGATGAAAATTTCGACCAGCAGGATATTGTTATAATGAGTGCGGCAGTGGCTGATTACAGACCGAAAACTGTTGCTACAGAGAAGATTAAGAAGAAGGATGGGGAAGAGTCTATTCAGTTAGAAAGAACCACTGATATTCTTGGAACAATGTCTAAAAAGAAAGAAGAACCAGTTTGTATGTGGTTTTTCAATGGAAACAGAGAATATGTTGGAGAACTCAAAAGCTAAGCTTGAAAAGAAGAATTTAGATATGATTTGTGCCAATAATTTGAAAGTTAAAGGTGCCGGTTTTGGTACGGACACTAATGTGGTAACACTTATAACTAAGGACAATGTAGTTGAGTTACCATTAGAATCTAAGGCAGAAGTGGCAGCGCAGATTTTAGATACTATTGTAAAGAAATAGGAGAATGATTAAGTAAGGAGTAGGGATGAGAAATAACTTAAAGAAGAAAGTTTGCAGTTTACTTGTTGCAACACTAATGACAACGGCAACATTTGCAAACGGATTTACATATGGTGGCATTACGGTATCGGCAGAAGAAAGCAACGTAACAGTTCAGAATAGTGGAAATGTTGAAATATCAGGAGAGAAAACATACTCAGATATTAATGATTCAACAGGCTCAGGTGTGAACACAGGAGATGTGGAAACATCGACAGTGGAAATTACTACAGGAGAAATAGTTGAGACTACAACTGATGAAACGACAATGCCTGAGACTACAGTGGAACCAACAACAGAAGAACCAACAACAGAAGAACCAACAACACCGCAACCTACAACAGTACCGGCCACAACAAAGCCTGCATCAACAAAGGTTGTTGCCTGGGGTAAGAATGCAGCAGGTCAGTTTGTTAATGGTAATAAGAAGGTAATTAAGGGCGCCACAATGAAAGGTGTAGACGTTAGTTACCACAATGGAACAATTAACTGGAAGAAAGTAGCTGCAAGTGATGTTGATTATGCAATTATCAGATGTGGTTACGGAGATAACATAAAGAGCCAGGATGATAAGAAATGGGCTGAAAATGTTGCAGGATGTGAAAAAAACAATATTCCATATGGAGTTTATATTTATTCATATGCTACTTCAGTTAAACAGGCTGAAAGCGAAGCAAATCATGTTTTAAGATTAATAAAGGGACATACATTAAACTTTCCAATTTATTATGATATGGAAGATGCGGTTCAGGCTAAGCTTTCAAAATCAATGAGAACAAAGATTGCAAACAAGTTTCTGGGAATAATTAGGAATGCAGGCTATGAATGTGGTATTTATGCAAACCTTAACTGGTGGAACAATTATCTTGATTCAAGCCTTGGCGGTGATAATACATGGAGAACATGGGTTGCACAGTACAATAATAATGGCTGTGATTACAAGAGCAACTACAGTATGTGGCAGAGCTCATCTACAGCTAAGGTAAGTGGTATAAGTGGAAAGGTAGATATTAATTTCTGGTTTGGAGAAGTGAGAGACAGAAGTTATGATATTACAGTAAAGAAGGGACCTTCAACGGTTAATACAGTGGCAACACCTAAACCGGTAAAAGCTCCTGCAAGAGTAAAAATAAGTTCAGTTAAGGTAGGTAAGAAGAAAGCCACAGTTAAGTGGAAGAAGATTTCATATGTAAAAGGATACAGAATACAGTATTCTACATCAAAGAAATTTACTTCAAAAACAACAAAGTCTAAGTATACAACAAAGACAAGTATTAAAATAAAGAAGTTAAAATCAAAGAAAACTTATTATTTCAGAGTAAAAGCTTACAAAAAGAATGCAGCAAACAAGAAAGTGTATTCAAAGAGCTGGAGTAAGGTAAAACATAAAAAGATTAAATAATTACATAGATTAATCTGTGTAAGCACAGGTTTGGCAAGAAGATTTGAAACGGTAATTATGCAATAAGAAAAGCATGTATCAACGTAAAGGAGAACAAAAGAGTTGATACATGCTTTTTCTGTTAAAACTTATAAATGATATCTTTGTTATATGTGCATCCTGCCTTGCATACAGGGCTTACAAAGTTATCATGATTAATAGCATCGGGATAATACTGTGGTTCAAAACAAACAGCTTCTCTAACATTGTAAATGTGGTCTTTTTTACCTTTTACATTCTCAACAAAGTTGGCTGTGTACATATGAACACCCGGACAATTAGTAGAAATCTTCATTTCTATTCCCGAAACATCACCTACAGCATCCACAATATTGTGAAGCTTAGAATCAGTAGGATCTGTAATCCAGTTATGGTCATATCCGTTAGCATATTTTAAAGGAATGTAGTCTTTATTAATATCCTGGCCGATAGTTTTAAGATTATTAAGGTCCATTGGAGTGTCTTTTACAGCTTCAATCTCGCCTGTAGGAATTGATGTTTCGTCAGCAGGAGTAAAGCTGTCTGCATATATTTTTACACTGTGATTTAAAACAGTACCTGAACCTTCGCCATTTAAATTAAAATAAGAATGGTTAGTCACGTTAATAATAGTATCCTTGTCAGGAGTAGCATTGTAGTTAATCTTAAAGCCATCTTCCAACAATTCGTAAGTAACATACATCTTTAAGGCTCCGGGAAATCCCTGATCCATATGTGGGCTTTCAAGTGAGAAAGTAATTGAAGAGTCATTCTGATTTTCCACTGTCCATACACGTTTAGAATATGGATTAAGACCACTGTGAAGATTATTTGGCCCGTTATTAATATCAAGATTGTATTCTGTGTTATTTAGCACGAAATGTCCTTTAGCTATTCTGTTGGCGCATCTTCCAACATTACAACCAAAGTAATATCCGTCATCTGTTTCATAGCCTGATACATCATCATATCCTAAAACGATGTCTGTAGGCTTGTTATTTCTGTCAGGAACAACAATGCTTACAAGAGTTGAACCAAAATCAGTTACACTAATTTCTAAATTATTATTTTTTAAGGTGTAAAGCTTAGTAGCAATACCATCTTTTGTAATTCCAAAATCTTTAACTGTCATTATAATCCTCCTAATTTTTAATAGGCAAAACTACGAGAAAATATGAAAAAGGGGAGGGAATGAAAAAATAGTTTTGCCTATGTTAACAAATATAGAAATAAAACTATAAAGTTTTAATAAATCTCAAAAATGCTTCTAAGCCGTCAGGTGTACATTTGTAAACGCCTGCGTCTTCTAAAACTTTTACGAAAACTTTTCCAATTTCTGCCTGAATAATGTCCATAACATTATCTTTATTAACGTCATCATAGTTGGCAAGAAAACCGTATGCCCAATCGGCATGTTTCTCAATAGCTTCGTTTTCGCGAATATCTTTTCCTTCAAGAATATATTCAGCAAGTAAATTCATCTCGCCTTTTAATCTTGATGGAAGTACTGCAAGACCCATAACTTCAATTAAACCAATATTCTCTTTCTTAATATGGTGAAGTTCTTCGTGTGGGTGATATACACCTAAAGGATGTTCTTCTGTAGTAATGTTATTTCTTAATGCTAAATCAAGTTCAAACATACCATCCTTAAATCTTGCAATAGGAGTTATGGTATTGTGTGGTGTTCCGTCAGTTTCAGCATAAATAAATGCATCCTCATCAGTGTAGCCTCTCCAAGCCTTCAAAATATGGTCGGCAAGTTCAATTATTCTGTCACTGTCTTTTGACTGTAATCTGATAACTGATAAAGGCCATTTTACAATACCACATTTAACATCGTCAAAACCATCAACTGAAAATTCTTTGATAATATCAGCCTTTGCCATAGCAAAAGTATAATTACCCCCCTGGAAATGGTCGTGGCTTAAAATTGAACCTCCAACAATTGGAAGGTCTGCATTTGAACCAAGAAAATAATGAGGAAAGAGCTTAACAAAATCAAATAATTTTCTAAAAGCTGCTTTATCTATCTTCATTGGTACATGCTGTCCGTTAAATACTATGCAATGTTCGTTATAATAAACATATGGAGAATACTGAAATCCCCAGTTTGAATCATTGATAGTAATAGGAATGATTCTATGGTTCTGTCTTGCAGGATGATTTACACGACCTGCATAGCCTTCATTTTCCATACAAAGCTGACACTTTGGATAAGAAGATGAAGCAGCTTTTCCTGCTGCTGCAATAGCTTTAGGATCTTTTTCCGGCTTTGATAAATTAACAGTAATGTCAATTTCACCGTACTGTGAAGGAACAGTCCATTTTAAATCCTTTTCTACTCGTGATTTTCTAATGTAATTAGTTTTTGTAGAAAAAATCATAGTAGAAATCGGTTGCTTCTTTTGAGAATTGCTATATTTTTTCCAAAAATTTCTGAAACCTGTGAAGGACGTGGCATTATGAAATTCATAAGCTTTGTATCAAAAAGGTCTCTGTAAGTAATAGAGTCTTCAATAAGCTTCATTTCACAGGCAATATCCAAAAGGTTATCTAATATATTGTCAAGATTAATCTCCTCACCTGAAATATCAGGATCAGAGTAATCATCTTTGCCAAAAGCATCCAAAATCATATTAGTTGAATAATTTCTTTCTGATTCAGGAATTAAACCTGAATTAATACCATACTGTACTAATTTTTTTATATTTTATCTAATTCTGAGACGTTAATCATAATACTTTAACACCTCCATACTTTCTAATCTTTAATACATGACATGCACCTTCACCGAAAATACTTTCTGTAGCTTTCTTATACTCAGGTACAAAATCAGTTTTAACAAAAGCCTGTATAGTGCCGGCAAAAACCACCACCGTGTACTCTGCATACACCATTGTTTCCTAAAACATTTTCACTAATTGCAATACCTATTGAAACAGGCTGGTTCTGGAAATCATGGTTAGAATAAATATTCTGGAGACGCTTGTAAGAAGAATCTCCTGATTCCTTAATTAAAGATAAAAATGTGTCAAAGTCATCAGCTTTTAAAGCGTCAACTTCTTTCTGAACACGTTCATTGTCCTTAAAGAAATGCATAGCTCTCAAAATATTTCTGTCTCCAACTTTTCTGAAAATCTCAGGAAGTTTACTGAAAAATTCTTCAGCCGGAATATCATTTAAAAATTCTTTACCAAATAAAGCTGCAACTTCTTTCATTTCTTTAGGAATGGCAGAGTAGTCATCTGTTAAGTCTGCGTGTGAACCTTTAGTATCAACGATACAAAGGCTGTAACCCTTATCTGCAATGTCGAAATCAACTTTTTCAACAATAGGATTAGCAGGATCTTTAAAATCAATATGTACAAATCCACCAACTGAGCAAGCCATCTGATCCATAAGACCACAAGGTTTTCCGAAGAATACATTCTCAGCATACTGACCAATAATTGCTATATCAATTGGAGAAACTTTCATATCGTTATATAAACCTGAAAGAATAGTTCCGATAATTGCTTCAAATGCTGCTGAAGAAGAAAGACCTGCACCATTTAAAACATCGCTTGTAACGTATGCCTTAAAAGGACCTGTTTTGTAACCGTGGTCGTTCATTCCTGCAATAACACCTTTAATTAAAGCAGAAGTAGTACCAAATTCTGCTTCTGTTAACAGCAATGTTGTCAAGACTAATGCTTAATGGTGAATAACCTTCAGAAAAAAGTTCAATAGTATTTTGTCATTATTTCCAACAATTGCAATTGCATCTAAGTTAACAGAGGCGGCCAAAACCATACCGTGCTGATGGTCTGTATGATTACCACCTACTTCAGTTCTTCCCGGTGCACTATAAATGTCAACGTTCTCTTCACCGAAAAGCTCTATATATTTATCTAATGCATTAACATATCTTTCTTTCTGGTATTTAATCATTTCTACATCATCATAATATAAAT
>VOFH01003892.1_pt1 | contig 73876 bp, 54 predicted proteins | sample 5384091 | NCBI WGS metagenome assembly VOFH01 (sample SAMN12384727, study PRJNA508395) | human gut metagenome | isolation source: healthy gut G | host: Homo sapiens | reverse complement strand
GAAGGTGGCGCCCGCCCTGTGGTTCACGCTGAATCCGTTTTAACGGCTGTAGAGGAAGGTTTTCAAGACTTCCTAACCACGGCGGCCCAGACGGAAGCATTGTCCTGCTGGGGTTCCAGCATGTCCTTTACCTGCTCCATGACGGTTTCCACCAGATGCCGGCTGGAACGCTCCCGCGCCGCCTTAAGGGCCAAGAATGAAGGCTCCCTCAACAGTTCGGACCAGACCTGCAAGCCGTCCGAACAGGCCAGAACGGCATCCCCGGGATGGAGCAGCAGGGGCATCACGCTGATGTCTACCAGCTCCACGGGGCCGCCCATCACGGCGGAGCGGAGCACGCAACGCTGCCGCAGGGCCCGCTGGAGGGACATTTCCCCCTTCCGGTAAAGGCAGTCCGCAATCGGTCTCATGGAATGGTCTTCATTGAGGCGGTCCATGCAGGACCCGTCCGTGCCGCTCCACAAGTAAAGGGGGGAATCCCCCACACTGATCCACCACAGGCAGCGGTCCCGGATGAATGCGGCCAGTAGGGTGGTTCCGGATTCTTCAGGTTCCTTTTGGGTAGCGGCCAGCGCCTCATTGCCCGCGTGCAGCGCTTCCGCCAGGCGGGCGGGGATTTCCTGCTGGCCGCTTTCCGCAAACGCGGAGGCAAATGCATCCGCCACCACGCAGGAGGCGCAGGCGCCGCGGAGATGGCCGCCCATGCCGTCGCACACGATTCCCAGCATTCCGCCGTCAACGGAAAGGCTTTTGACCACGTCTTCCTGCTCGCGGCGTTTGCCGATCCATTGAGCGGAAGCGCAGTCCAGGGTATCGGGAGTGCGTCGGGCCATGCGGCATGCGGTAAAATTAACTGTCCTTCCGCTTCAACTGGGGGAAGAGCAGGACGTCGCGAATGGAAGACGCGCCTGTCAGCATCATGATGACCCGGTCAATGCCGATGCCGATGCCGCCCGCCGAGGGCATGCCGTATTCCAGCGTTTCAATGAAGTCGTAGTCCACGCGCTGGGTTTCCCCGGCGGCCTGGTGTTCCAGGCGTTCCTTCTGGACGTCCGGGTCATTGAGTTCGGAATAGCCGGGGGAGATTTCCTGGCCGTTGATCACCAGCTCGTACACATCCACCACGTCCGGGTTTTCCCTGTTGAGCTTGGCCAGGGGCACCAGGTCCTTGGCAACGTGGGTGACGAAGCAGGGGTTCATCGTTTTTTCCTCCACCAGTTTTTCATATACCTGCTGGGAAACGTCCACGTCCTTCATGTCCGGGCTGATTTCCACACCCAGTTCCGCACAGCGGGCGCGGCGTTCTTCCGGCGTGATGTCAAACCAGTCCCGGCCGGCCACGCCGCGGATCAGGTCCTGGTAGTCGGCACGCTTCCACGGGCGCGTGAGGTCAATGGTATAAAGCACGTTGCCTTCCGCATCCTTGTGGTCGATCTGGAGGCCGCCGCAGAACGTTTCCGCCAGATGGCAGATGAGTTCTTCCACCATGTCCGCCATGGTTTCAAAGTCTCCGCAGGCGCAGTAGGCTTCCAGCATCGTGAATTCCGGATTGTGGCGGCGGTCGATGCCCTCGTTACGGAAACTGCGGTTGAGTTCAAAAATCTTGGTGAATCCGCCCACCATCAGGCGCTTGAGGAAGAGTTCCGGGGCAATGCGCAGCGTGAGCGGCATGTCCAGCGCGTTATGGTACGTTTCAAACGGCTTGGCGGCGGCGCCCCCCGCCACGTCCTGGAGCATGGGGGTTTCCACTTCCAGATAGCCGCGGTCCTGAAGGAAACGGCGGATTTCCGCGATCATCAGGGAGCGGGTGACAAACAGGGAGGCGCTTTCCTCATTGGAAATGAGGTCCAGATGGCGCTTGCGGTAGGTAACTTCCTTGTCCGCCAGGCCGTGCCATTTGTCCGGCAGGGGGCGGAGGCTCTTGGAAAGGATGACCAGGCCGGAGACCTTGACGGTAGGCTCCCCGGTACGCGTCAGGAACGTGGTTCCCGTAATGCCGACCCAGTCCCCGCGGTCCAGCAGCTTCCACAGGTTCCAGGTGGTTTCGTCCACTTCATTCCGGTGCAGGAAGCCCTGGATTTTGCCGCGCACGTCCCCAATGACGAAGAACTGGGATTTGCCCATGTCCCGAATGGCCAGCAGGCGCCCGGCCACGGCCACCTGCCTGTCTTCCTGGAAGTCGGCCTTCAACTCGGCGGGCGTGGTGGTCGCGTCAAATCTTGCACCGTAGGGGTCGATTCCCAGCTCGCGGATTTTGGCGAGCTTGTCGCGGCGCACGGCAATGAGTTCGGATTCCGTCGTATTGGGATGTGCCTGCTGTTGTTCGGACATAGTGCGGGGATTTTAAAGGCTTGACTCCGTTTTGGCTAGCGGATTGTCAGGCAGAATCCATTTTTGGCGGCCCGCCCTGCATGAAATGCCGTTTACCCCAGGCATCCCACGGGGAGGATTCCATTCTCCGCGACCGGCCTGCGGCGAAGAGAAGAGCCGCTTTTTCCACAGCCGAGGAAGTTCAGGCAAATATTCTGAAATTGCATTTTTAACGTCCTGCCTTCTTTTTAAAAAGACAAGCTTTCTCTAAGAAAACCAATATCATACGCCGCAAGCGGCATTTTTTTCTCTGGTTCGTATCTGGTCTTATTATAAAAAATGAACGGCAGGGGGTCACATACGCATAATTGCTTTTACCTTTGCAGCCGGACATGTTATAACCAGCCCCGTTAAGACGCACCTTATTTATCAATTATACTATCCGTGCAGACTTATGAGTGATCAAAAAACCGTAACTTACAGCACGATTGACGCTAACGAAGCCGTAGCCTCTGTAGCCTATCGTTTTTCTGAAGTCATTGCCATTTACCCCATTACCCCGTCTTCTCCGATGGGTGAATCCGCCGAAAGCTGGGCGGCCGTCAACCGGAAGAACCTGTGGGGGACCGTTCCCTCCGTCGTGGAAATGCAAAGTGAAGGCGGCGCCGCAGGCACCGTTCACGGCGCCCTCCAGACCGGTTCCCTGGCGACGACCTTCACGGCATCCCAGGGCCTCCTGCTGATGATTCCGAACATGTTCAAGATTGCCGGGGAACTGACTCCGGCCGTGTTCCATGTGGCGGCCCGGTCCCTGGCCTACCAGGCCCTTTCCATTTTTGGCGACCACAGCGACGTGATGAGCGCCCGCTCCTGCGGCTGGGCCATGCTTTGCGGTTCCTCCACGCAGGAAGCCGCGGACTTTGCCGCCATTTCCCATGCCGCCACGCTGGAATCCCGCATTCCCTTCATGAACTTCTTCGACGGGTTCCGCACGTCCCATGAAATCGGCAAGATCGCCGATATTTCCGACGATACGCTGAACGCCATGGTGAAGACGGAATGGCTGGATTCCTTCCGCGAACGCGCCCTGACGCCGGACGCCCCGGTACTGCGCGGTACCGCCCAGAATCCGGACGTTTATTTCCAGGGCCGTGAAACGGTCAACACGTTCTATGCCGCCACCCCCGCCATTGTGCAGAAGGCCATGGACAAATTCGCGTCCCTGACGGGCCGCTCCTACCACCTGGTGGACTACACCGGCGCGCCGGACGCTGAAAACGTCATCATCCTGATGGGTTCCGGCGCCGAAGCCGTGGAAGAAACGGTGGAAGCCATGATCGCCCGTGAAAACGCCAAGGTAGGCGTGCTGAAAGTGCGCCTGTTCCGCCCCTTCCCCGCCGCGGAGCTCATCAAGGCCCTTCCCGCCACGGTCAAAAAGATCGCCGTGCTGGACCGCACGAAGGAACCCGGCGCCCAGGGCGAACCGCTCCACCAGGACGTTATCCAGGCCCTCTTTGACGCCCAGGCCAGCGGAGACCTTGCCTTTACCAACGGCATGCCCACGGTGGTCGGCGGACGCTACGGCCTGTCCTCCAAGGAATTCACCCCTGCCATGGTCAAGGGAGTTTATGACAACCTGGCCCAGGACAAGCCCAAGAACCACTTCACGATCGGCATCAACGACGACGTGCTGGGCACCAGCCTTCCCTACGACGAAGACTACTCCACGGAAGCGGACGACGTGACGCGCGCCATGTTCTTCGGTCTCGGTTCCGACGGTACCGTGGGCGCCAACAAGGACGCTATCAAGATCATCGGCCAGCACACGGACCTGTATGTTCAGGGCTACTTTGTATACGACTCCAAGAAGTCCGGTTCCTCCACCATCTCCCACCTGCGCTTCGGCCCGCGCCCGATCAAGTCCACGTACCTGATCACCAAGGCGAATTTCCTGGCCCTGCACCAGCCCTCCCTGCTGAACCTGTTCGATTTCCTGAAGAACGCCGCCAACGACGCCACCTTCCTGATGAACAGCCCGCATCCGGCGGACAAGGTGTGGGACACGCTGCCCGCCCGCATGCAGCAGCAGATCCTGGACAAGAATATCAAGCTTTACACGATCGACGCATTCTCCGTGGCCCGCAAGACGGGCATGGGCGGCCGCATCAACATGATCATGCAGACCTGCTTCTTCAAGCTGGCCGGCGTGATTCCCGCAGATGAGGCCATCGGCTACATCAAGAAGGCCATTGCCAAGACCTACGCCAAGAAGGGGCAGGAAGTGGTGGACAAGAATATCGCCGCCGTGGACGCCACGCTGGACAACCTGCACCAGGTGGACACCACCGGCAAGACCGTCAACGGCCACGTCATCCCGGCGGTCATGTCCGCAAACGCTCCGGAATACGTCCAGGACGTACTGGGCAAAATGATGTGCGGTGAAGGGGACAGCATCCCCGTCAGCCAGATGCCCGTGGACGGCACCTTCCCGAACGGCACCTCCCAGTACGAAAAACGCAACCTCGCCCTGGACCTGCCAGAATGGGACCCCACCCTCTGCATCCAGTGCGGCAAGTGCACGGCCGTCTGCCCGCACGCCGCCATCCGCAGCAAGTTCTTCTCCCCGGACGCCCTGTCCGGCGCTCCTGAAGGCTTTGAATGCCTGGATGCCAAGCATCCGGACTGGAAGGGCGAAAAATTCGTCATCCAGGTCTCCCCGGACGACTGCACGGGCTGCACGCTCTGCTCCGATGTCTGCCCGGCCAAGAGCAAGACGGACCCGACCCACAAGGCCCTGACGATGGTTCCCAACGAGAAGATCCACGACAAGGAGGAAGCCAACTGGGACTTCTTCATGAGCCTGCCGGACGTGGACCGCACCAAGGTGAAGACGGACAACATCCGCTCCATGCAGGTGCTGCGCCCGCTGTTCGAATTCTCCGGCGCCTGCGCCGGCTGCGGCGAAACCCCGTACGTGAAGATGCTTTCCCAGCTCTTCGGCAACCGCCTGGTGGTCGCCAACGCCACGGGCTGCTCCTCCATTTACGGCGGCAACCTGCCCACCACCCCGTGGTCCCACGACGCCGAAGGACGCGGCCCCGCCTGGTCCAATTCCCTGTTTGAAGACAACGCCGAATTCGGCCTTGGCTTCCGCGTCTCCCTGGACAAGCAGATGGAACACGCCATCGAGCTCCTTCATGACGCCGCCGGCATCGTCGGCCAGGAACTGGTGGACAAGATCCTTGCCAATCCGCAGAAGGACGAAGCCGACATCGCCGAACAGCGTGAAAACATCGCGGAACTGAAGCAGAGAATCACCGGCAAGCCGGAATGCGCGCGCCTCCTTACCCTGGCGGACAAACTGGTCCGCAAGAGCGTCTGGATTCTCGGCGGCGACGGCTGGGCCTACGACATCGGTTACGGCGGCCTGGACCACATCCTGTCCACCGGCAAGAATGTGAAAGTGCTGGTCATGGACACGGAAGTATATTCCAACACCGGCGGCCAGTGCTCCAAATCCACCCGCGCGCAGCCGTGGCCAAATTCGCCACAACCGGCAAGCACAGCGTGAAGAAGGACCTGGGCCTGATGGCCATGACCTACGGCAACGTGTACGTGGCCTCCGTCGCCCTCGGCGCGAAGGACGAACATACGCTGAAAGCCTTCGTGGAAGCGGAAGCCTACGACGGTCCCGCCCTGATCATCGCCTACTCACACTGCATTTCCCACGGCATCAACATGGCCAAGGGCCTGCAGCAGCAGAAGGCCTGGGTGGACACGGGCCGCATCCTCCTGTACCGCTACAATCCGGACCTGGCCCTCCAGGGCAAGAATCCGCTGATCGTGGAAGGCAAGGGACCGAAGGGCGACCTCCGCGACGTCCTGCTCAGCGAAAACCGCTTCAAGCTTCTGGCCAAGACCAACAAGGAAGAATTCGAAAACCTCCTTGAACAGGCCCAGAAGGACGTCTGGCGCCGCTGGAACCTGTACCAGAACATGGCCGCGATGCCCGTTGAAAAACCCGCGGACGCGGAATAAGGGTCATCGCTTCTGAATTTCAACGCCCCTGCGCGGTTCTTCCGCCAGGGGCGTTTTTTATTGATTTACGGCTTGTCCGGGCATGATGCTTTCATGATCCCGCCCTTCCCTTGTTTGCCAGGCGCCGCATAAAGCATGCCCGAGTTTAAAACCGCCATGAATCCCGGCCAATTTTTCCTCCCAACGGCTGACAGCCAAAGGAACGCCGCCCGGGACAATCCGAAACGGCATTCTTTCCGTGATTTGCCTGGCGGGAGCACCGCGCCGCAGTCTGCTATTGCCACTTCACAGGTTCATCAAGAATGTCGCCGTCCAGCGCATCCTCGCTCGTAAACGTATTTCCGCGATACTGCACACAGAGCATCACGAGCGGCTCCGAACCATTATTGCGCACGGAACGCTTCCCCGGCGGCGCTACGCGGACAACGCTACCTTCAGCTACGGGAAAAACTGTACCGTCCACCTGGAATTCTCCCCTGCCGCTGAGGAAAAAGTAGAGTTCCTCATGATTCTTGTGCGTGTGCAGGAATCCCGTTTCCGTGCCCGGCTGAAAAAGCTGGAAGGAAAAATCCCCCCCGCCTGTATGCAGGGCAGCTCCTCCGAATACCTTGCCCGGAATTTTCACTTCCGGAGAAAGTTCCAGAACATAATCGCCCAATTCATTAAATTTGCCGACACTTGACGCGCTGAAATTTTCACCGCCGGCTATTTTTTCCATTCGTTTCATTTTATTCCCGTGTTTGTGATTTATTCCCTATCATGCTTGCCTGTCCGGCAAACCTTCCCTACAGTAGGCCTGAATATCCCATCTGTAAAGTAGGCAGAAAATTGTGCTTTAGTTACCAAAAGGAAACCATCATTTGAAACCAATGACTTGCAAAATGACTCCATGTCCCGTCGAGACGACTCTCCAACTGATTTCCTCCCGATGGAAAGTCCTGATTATCCGGGATTTGCTGGAAGGAACAAAACGATTCGGAGAACTCCGGAAATCCATCGGTCCCGTAACACAGAAAGTCCTGACAGCCAATCTGCGGGCCATGGAAGAAGATGGCCTGCTCACCCGCAAGGTTTATGCCGAAGTCCCCCCTGCGCGTGGAATATACACTTACGGAACTGGGCTACAGCCTGCATCCCATTCTGGCTTCCATGTCCCGCTGGGGAAAGGCCTATCAGCAAATGGACATCCACCAAGCCCGCTAGACAAAGAATATTCCTGTTTTTACGGCTCTTCCCGGTCCACAGCTCCTTCCGGCTTCATTGAACTTCTTTCAAATACAGTTTCAGCCGGAGATGGAAATAAGGGACAGGCTTTTACTTCTCGGAGATTTTTTACGTGAAGAAGCGCATCCATGGCCCGCACGGCTTCTTTCTGGTTCCATTGCCGGGATTGTTCAATGGCAGGACCGGAAACTTTCCTCCATTCTTTTTCCGCCTCTTTTAAAGAAACTTCCCTAAAGCATTTCCAATGGGGAATATCCTGCGTAAGAAGCTCAAATAGGGAAACAACCCAAACTGTTTCAGAAGGCTTGTTTTCTTTCAATTTTTCCTGTTCAGGTGATGCAGGCGATTTTGCCTTTTCTTTTACTATTGTTTCAAACGGATCTTCACCTTCGGCTATCTGGGAAAGAGGGACCCGGCGTCTGCCTGGGGAAAGGGAGCATGTTTCCTTAATGACGCCCGTAGTTACATAAACGCTTTCCGTCTGCTCCACACCGCTTTTCCAGTGGGTTCCATCTTTGGGATCAGTCTCTTCACAGCCACTCCATTCCAATACCCTGCCATACTGTTCCGTTAGTTCCCATTGCTTCCATCCATAGGTAAAGCGAAACCTGTTAACATGCCTGTCAGGACAAAAATAATAGGCTTCTTCACCGCGGAAAACATTGCCGATTTTCTTCCCGCGCAGGCAGAAGGAAGGAATTGTATAAAGGCAGGTACCATCTGCATTGCAGATGACCCTCACATGTTCATCCTGCCGTGGAAGGGTTCGGGCTACTTCGGGGCTTTGATACAAGAAGATTCTTTCTTTCCGCTCATCCCCCACAAGATCGATTTCCTGCATAAAAACAAGGCCTCCGTGAGGGCCTTCCGAATTCTTTAATGCAGAATTCCAGCCCGTCCAGGATTCAATAAGGTCGCCCTGTCTAGAAACTTGTTTCCGTATGTTCCACTGAAGAAAAGAGGGAAGCTCTGAAAAGAAAGAGAAAAAAACAGGGATTTCTGCCGCCTCTAACAAGGCGGCCGAAGAACATAAAAAGCATACCCCTGTGAGCAAGACGTTCATGCTAAATTGTTCTATTCCGGTCAGAATCCTGTCCTCGTCATCAAAACCGTGATTATTATATCTGGAAATGGGCCATTGTCGAGAAGCGTTCAATCACGATCAATAGTGACCGGGTTTCCCGGGATCATCAGGAAAACAGGGAGAGTATTTGCAGAATTGCCCTCTTTCCATCGGTGATAGAACAATAAAAAGCCTGTCCGTTGTTTCCGGCAGCCGGAAAGACAGAGACAAGCGTTTTATCAGATAAAGATGGAGAAATGCGGAATCTATGAAATCACCTAGTGGCTTCTGCCGTCTTCCGGATGATTTCACGGGCTTTGCGCACGTCGTCCTCATGGGAATCGCCGCGGCTTTTTTCCACGGTGAAGAGTTTGGAAAGCTCCTCATCCATGCGGGCCACGGCGGCTTTCGCCTTCGGATTTTTTGCGGCGCGGGAGCGCAGGATATTGACCTTTTCAAATTCTTCCAACCCATCGCGGAGTTTTTCAAACCGCAGGGAACTGAGATTGCCGGGATAAACCAGGTAGCAGTCCCCCGCGGGCCAGTTGCCGAAGTCCGTCTTCTCAAACGGATTGCGGTTCCAGGAATTGTAGGCCCACCTCAGAAAACCGTCCAGATGGTTGGCGGCGGCAAAGAGGGGCAGCCATTCCGCCTCCGCGAGGGGAGAGACAGTGAAGGTATTGGGCTTTTTGGGATACACGCAAACGTAAAAGGTCGTCTTTTTCCCTTCCTTCTTGCGCTGCGCCAGCAGATCGCCCGTGACTGTGCCCGCATGGTCGATCACGGGAGAGACGTCATACACGTCGCGGGTCATGGCGGTAGGGCGGTTGACGGCGGAGACGATCTTGAATTCCGGAGCATACTTGTCCAGCACGTTCTTGGCCGCCTTCACCATGGCGTCCGGCCGTTCATCCAGCCCGATGCAGGTTTTGTCCAGCCAGCCTTTGCTTTTGACGTGCTTGCGGAAATCCGTGAGGAAAGGTCCCCAGATGGCTTCGTAGGAAGGATCGTTCGGTTTGAGGTCCAGGAACTTGTATTTTCCGGTAGCTTCATCCAGATAACGGATTTTCATGTTCCACGGAATCATGGTATAGCAGGATATCTGCCCCTTGATGCCCACCTCGTTGATCATGCGAAGGAAACCCATTTGTCAAAGTTGGCATAGTTCCAGCGCATGGTTCCGTTCCTGCCCTTGATCCATTCGATCATGGGGGAACCAGTCGTAAGTCTGGGCGTTCCAGGCTTCATCAATGAGGGAACAGGTAATGGCCTTCTGCCCGGCGTCCGCCAGCCTTTTCATCACCGGCTTCATCAGCGCGAAATGTTCCGGGGACCACGGCTCCACATCATGCCAGCGGGCCACAGCCTGCGGATGCTGCCAAAGGTCCAGATGAACCTGCCAGTTGGAGGAGCAGGCAGAAATTCCGGAGCCACTTCCAGAGTTACGGGAACGCTCACTGGAGAGCCGCTTTCAGCGGAAACCACTACTTTTCCCTTGTACACGCCGGGTTTGGCGGACGGGGGATATTGACTTCCACCCAGACGGGCCGGACGCCTCCCGCCTGCAGGTCACAGCCGTTTTCACTGCCGATAATATCAGAAATGATCCTGTTGCCGCCCTTGGTATAGCGTATCATGGTGGTCCGGACGGGAATAACCTGCCCGGCAGCGTTTTTTACTCCGGCGCAGGAGGCGGACAACTGGGGCTGCACCTGGGAAGACCAAACGGCAATTTGGCCGGCGGCACGTTCGCCCCTCCATCCGGACAGGCGCACGGCATCCTGAAGCATTTCCTGCCTGGGAGCGCCGCCCATGGAATACGGTCATAGTCCTTCACCGCTGCGGCCTGCAGATTCAGAGCGGCATCAGGACCGTAACCCTTGATTTCCACCAAATGCCCTCCCTTGTCATTGCCGGCGCTGTTGCCCAAGAAGGTGATTTTGACGTACCGGACCGTCTGGGGATTGAATTTGAAGGGTACGCCCTCCGAAGTGGCTGCAATGCTGTTGGATGACTGGTCCGCCAGCATCTTCCAGTTCTTGCCATCCTCCGAACCTTCTATCTTGTACTTGTAAATGCGACCCCCTCCCAATACGGCCAGACATGCAGGGCGGAAAGCGTGCGGGCTTCCCATGTCTACCTGAAGCCAGACGGGAACACCTTCACAGCCCCAGTATTTGCCGGCGTTGTTCGCCTGCCCGTCCACGGCCAGTTCCGGACGGTCATTGCCGTAATGTCCGGAAGCGGTGACTTTGGCTCCGGCAAACAAATTGCCCGCATCACCCGCCGCTCCGGCGGAAACCAGGGCGGGTTCGTACAGGGGGTGCCTGTCCGGCGACTGGGCTTGAACAACAGATGCTAACGCAATAACTGAGCACAGAGGAAAAAAAAGGTGGCGCATGCGTACATTACGTACCGGAATTCCATTTTCTCTCAAGAAAAAAGAACATCCGCACTACTCCGCCAAGGGTCGCACCGGAATCCCCCTGGAGGCAAAGTAGGTTTTGGCTTCCGGTACCGTATACTCGCCGAAGTGGAAGATGGAGGCCGCCAGTACGGCGTCCGCCTTTCCCTCCATGAGCACTTCCACCATGTGGTCCAGATTGCCCGCTCCGCCGCTGGCGATCACGGGAATGCGCACCGCCTCGCTGACGGCGCGGGTCAGTTCAATGTCATACCCGGTTTTGGCGCCGTCCGCATCCATGCTGGTGAGCAGTATTTCCCCGGCGCCGCGGCGTTCCGCCTCCATGGCCCATTCCACCGCATCCAGTCCCACGAATTTCCGGCCGCCGTGGGTAGAAACGCCCCACTTGCCGGGTGCCTGCCTTTTGGCGTCAATAGCGACGACGATGCACTGGCTGCCGAAAGCCGCCGCACCTTCGTTAATCAAAGCCGGACGGTTGATGGCCGCCGTATTCAGGGAAACCTTGTCCGCCCCGGCCAAGAGCATTTCCCGCATGTCCTCCACGGAACGGATACCGCCGCCTACCGTCAGCGGCATGAAACAGCATGCAGCCGTGCGGCGCACGACGTCCACCATGGTAGCGCGGCCGTCGGAAGAAGCAGTGATGTCCAGAAAAACGAGCTCGTCCGCCTGCTGGGCGTCGTACGCCCTGGCGCATTCCACCGGGTCCCCGGCATCCCTCAAATTGACGAAATTGGTTCCCTTGACGACCCTGCCGTCCGTCACGTCCAGACACGGAATGATTCTTTTAGCCAGCACGGTCTTATCAAGCCATTCCCGCCAGCAAAGGAAAAGCCTAAAGTGCGGCTTGATTCAGGATGTTTTCAAAAAGGAGTGTGCCGTTTTTTCTACCCAAGATCTTTTTCTTCCCTTCCGACGAATTCCTTCATTTCTGTAAAATGTACATTGTATTTCAACAAATAATATTATGTATTAACGCATTTTCCATTAAATTATCTCCCTTCATGAAACAAGTACTTCCGGATTATAAATCCGCAAACAATAAGAAAAATTAACAATCAATATATTATATATTTTAATCTATTGAAAATAAGATCATTGAATTGCACCTGGTATTTTTTAATTTCTCCTCTTTCCAAACTTTCTCGGACTTGTATCAAGTCTAATTCATACTCGGAAGAAACCGGATTTATAATCCGATAGAGGAAGAGGAGCGTTATTTGCAAATGTTTTTAACTCGAACTAGCATTATGCCAATGAAGAAAACACTCTCTATGCTGATCATCAGCGCCGCCACAATTTCCGCCGCACAAGCGGCCGTTACTCTTGTTTCCGGATTTTCCCATTTCGGACAGGGAGAAACCGCAGTTTCCGACCTGGGTTCCAAATCTATCTCCCTGTCACTTGCCAATGCCATCCGAAACGACGACGGGACTTTCACCACCGACCCTGCGAATAATACGAAAACGATGCTGGACGTATCTTCTCTGGGACTTTCCGGTGCGGCCGGAGGCAGCGGGTACACTGTCAACATCAATTTTCAAAAGGCAACGGACCTCAACAATCAGGATTCCCTTTTTTGCGCTTCCATAGGAGAAGCCAATAGCAATTCCTGATAGGGCGTTACGAAAATGGAGACAAGATTGGCATTGCCAACAACGGCAGCAGTACAGGCCGCCCCGGAAGCGGATTAAGCGGAACAGCCATTGACTTCAACAATCCTTTTTCCCTGACTCTTTCCGTCCAGGCGGAGGGTGCCTACACGCTGTTTATTACACAAAACGGCTTTGCTCAAGCCTTATCCTGGCCCAGCCAAAAACAATCCGGAACTTTGAACACGCTGTACCTCGGCTCCTGGGCTACTCTTCCCGGATACCAGTCTGCCGCAACGATATCCGGCATCAGCTTCTGGGAGGGAGCGGCAACCCAGGACGACCTGGCCGCCATCATTAATGTCCCGGAACCGGCAACCGCCTCTCTGGGCCTTGTGGGACTTGGCGCATTGTTCCTGCACCGCCGGAGGAAATAGGCCACGGCTTTCCACTCCCTGAAAGCCGCTGACCGTGTTGCGCTGCCAACGGATTTCATTTTTACCCTTCTAACTACAACAACAATGAAACCGACTCCCTTTGCCGCAGCCTGCTGTACGCCTGTCTGGCGGCGGCTTTAATCAGCGCGGCGGAAGCCAAAACGCTCAATTATATATCCTGACAGGGCAATCCAATTCCCTGGGAGCCGTCAAGGGTTCCCCGGCGTCCGCAGAGCTGCTGGAGCAGTACAAGTCCGACGGAAGTACCAAATTCTGGCACAACAATTTCAACAAAAATACGGGCAATTCCGTGGATTACAATCCTCCACCCTCTTCCTCCTGAGGCTCCGTCGCTCCCCCAGGTATGCGGAACGGCCGCCAGTTCTTACAACTGCATGGGGCCGGAGTATGGGTTCGCTGCCGTGATGGAGCGCAAGGGATGGTCCCTGGGCGGACCGTCCTCCGGCAATGCGGACATGGGGATCGTGAAAGCCTCCCTGGACGGAGGAGGCAATTCCTATTGGAACAAGGGTACGAACGCCTACAATGCGGTCGTGGAAACCGTCAGGAAGGCCTGTGAAAACGCCCTGGCCAATAACTACGACAAGGTGGAGATCATGGGCGTGATGTACCTGCAGGGGGAATCCAACACAGCCGCCGAAAGCAATAATGCAACCAATTCCTTGTTAACGTTTCTGGACAATTTGCAAAGGGATGTGGCACAGAAAGGGGTGGATGTCTCCCGGTTGACGGAGCACCAAGCCATACTGGGAGAACAAGCCAAGTGGAATACAACGAATGTCACCAATGCCGAAACGGGAGACGTCACCGGAGGATTCAACGGCAATGAAGGTTCCTCCGGAACGACCCGTGAACAGCAGGAGGCCCTGGCCCGGGCAAACGACCAGATGGGCTGGGTTCCCACACGGGACCTCGCCAAAATCACCTCCGGCGACAGCATGGGCGTTCATTACGACGGAAAGTCCCAGATTACGATCGGAGCCCGGTATGCCTATGAGGCGGCCAGACTGGCCGGCTATGACGTGGGCACGGTCCGCAGCGGGAATTACGACGCCGTCCTTTCCTCCACGGATGCCTGGATGAACGGCAAATTGCCGACGGACAGCGTGGCCGTCTGGGACGTAGCCTCCTCCGCCAAGGATAATATGGTGAGTTCAGCCGCCGGAATCAACGCCACGCTTTACGGCATCAGGATTGAAGATACATACCTGAATACCATCACCATCCGTGGGGTAGCCGCTGATGGCAGTTCCGCTCCCTCCATGCAGGACGGCCACTTGATCCTGGAGAGCGGCGGCATTGACATCGCCGCCGGAAAAACCTGACCATCGCCTCCGTACTGGAACTTCAGGGCACCCAGCAATGGGACATTGCGGGAGGAAGCGCCCTGTCCATCCGGGGAAGCGGTTCCTCCGGCAACCACCAGCTCACGTTCATCACGGGAACCGGAGACATCGCCATCTGCAATTCCACGCTGGTGGAAAGCCCTTCCGGCGTGGCACGGGTGGAGGTGAATACCTATTCAGCGCGACCGCCCCCCTGCTTTCACGGGTAGCTGGTCCATCGGCCCCGGTGTCGAAATGACGATGAACGGAGCCGGTTCCCAGACAGCGGGGTCCGGATGGGGAACCGAACGGTGACCCCTGCAGGGCGCCACCGTTCTTGCCGGCTGGGAAAATGCGGGCAATACATGGAACAACCGTTTTATTCTGGAGGAAGGTACCGTATCCTCTTTCGGCGGATCTTCCAATACCGCCGGGAAGGTTCTTACCCTGGACGGTGAAATTTCTGGAAAAGGGACGCTGGCCAAGACCACGAACAACACGTTGGTGCTGGCCCACGCCAATACGTATAAAGGAGGCACTCAGGTTAACGGAGGCGCGCTGCAACTGGGGAACAAGGGTGCCCTGGGCAATGGAACGGCAGCAGTCAACGTTGGAGGCACGCTGAACCTGAACCATTACAATGTTTCCAACATCATCCGCCTGGCCGGAGGAGAGGTGCTGAACTGGGGAACGGCGGCACGGGTGGAAATCGCCCACCAGGTTGTCTGGGCCAACCAGCATCTGGCAGGAATACTCACCTTGTCCGACGGTTCCCGCATCCTGGCCGGCAATTCCATGACGGTCGGAACGGGCGACGGTCTGACGGCGGGAAACTTTACCGTGGAACTTTCATCCATGAACCTGGTAGAGGGAGGCGAAGGGCTGGCCGCCATCATCATGACGGGCGGAACCTTGAATTTGCTGAACGGATTGACGCTGGACATCAGCGGAATTGTGAGTGCCGCAGATACCATGTCATTCAAGATCATGGACATTTCAGGGGGAAGCCTGAAAGGGCTTTCCTCCGCGCAAGATTTTTCCATGGCGGACGCCGCCCATGGCTGGAATGTGCTGGATTACGACACTTCCACAGGAATCGTAACGCTTTCCGTTCCCGAGCCGTCTTCAGCCCTGCTGGGACTCCTGGGGATGGCGGCCCTGCTGACCATGCGCCGCCGAGGGTGATTTTTTTCTCCCGGATATTTATCTGCCCGCGAGTTACCCAAAAAGAACGGATTCCAGTTCTCCAGAACCGTTCCGGATCATGCCGGGAATTTCCCGAGAGGCCGGTCTTTTCCCTCAGCCGTATTCACGGCATAGGTCCCGAAATTAATCTAAGGAACCCGGGTGGGGAGCGGCAAACGGCTTAAGAGCTTTTCTTTCCATGTCCAGGTGGTAGACTCCGCGCAAGGCATTTCACCCATGACAACCACGCGCTCGGGATTCACCAAACTTGCAGCCATCTGCATTGCCATCCTTCTGGGGTCGGTGATCTGGGAATTGGGCTGGCCTTTGGACCGGGCGGAACACGAATGGGCGCGCCTGATTGCCGCCGTGGCCACTTTCGGGCACTTGACGGGCGTCTTGGGTTCCTACTTCCGGAAAGAGATCAACCGGCGCGGCGCGCTGCTTGTTTTCCAGATTGTCAGCTGCCTGCTTATTTTCGCCCTGATCGCGCGGGAGCAGCAGGAAGACAATTTCATGCGTTTTACGGAGCTGTCCCGTCTGGTCATCACGGCGGGCCTGATCGCCATTCCCACATTGATGTCCCTGACCAGAATTTTCGAATGGCTGCTGCGCAAGCAGAAACACGGAAAGCCGCTGATGGCTCCGGCCATGCAGTTCGTCGCCTCCCTGGGAATAGTCATTCTGGCCGGGACCGGATTGCTTCTGCTCCCCAATTCCACCTATCCCGGCATTACCTTGGGCTTTACGGACGCCCTGTTCACCAGCACCAGCGCCGTTTGCGTTACGGGGCTGAACGTAGTTGACTTTGCCAACGTGTTTACGCCGTTAGGGGAAATGTTCGTGCTGGCGCTGATCCAGATCGGGGGGTTCGGCATCATGACTTTCGCTTATTTTGTGGCCATGGTGGCCGGACAGGGCTTTTCCCTGCGCGACCGAGTGCTGCTGACGGACCTGCTGGACGAGGGGAACCTGGGTTCCGTGGTTTCCTTCATCACCACCATCATCGCCAGCACTCTGCTTATCGAATTGTGCGGAGCCGTACTGCTCTATTTTTCCTGGGAGGGGAAGGACATCAACCTGATGGGGAACCGCTGTGGTGGCATTCCCTTTTCCATTCCGTTTCCGCCTTCTGCAACGCGGGGTTTTCCACGTTCCCGATGAATTTGATGGAACCGGGTATCCGCCTGTGCCACACCGGGCAGGCGGTCATCATGACCCTGATTGCCTGCGGCGGCCTGGGATTCGGCATTTACAAGGAACTCTACGCCCGGCTGGTCAACCGCTTTACGGCCAGGCACCGCCGCCTGCGCATGCAATGGACTCCCTATTTCAGGCTGGTGATGATCACCACCGGCATTCTTCTGGTCGGAGGAACACTGGCGATTTTCACTGTATCCGCCCCACATGCCTCCGAACCACTGGCCCAGCATTTCTGGAATTGCCTTTTCGACAGCGTGACGGCGCGCACGGCCGGATTCAACATCAGCGATTACAGCCGCTACCTGCCTGCCGCCAGCCTGATCATGTGCGGACTGATGGTCGTGGGCGGCAGCCCCGGAGGCACCGCAGGGGGCATGCGCACCACCACCTGCGCCATTGCGGGGGCCGAAATCCTGCGCATTCTCCAAGGCAGGGAGCATGTGGAGTTTTTCCGGCGCCGCATCGACCAGCGGACCGTCGCGCGATGCGTGATCACCGTGGTGGTGTCCTGCGCGTGGATCGGTTGTTTTACCATTCTGATCTGCAGCCTGGAGCCAGCTCTGAGCTCCCTGGATATCTTCTTTGAAAATTGCAGCGCTTTTGCTACGGTAGGCGTGTCGCGGGGCATCACGCCCCATCTGGGCGACCCTTCCAAATACCTGCTTATCATCAACATGCTCGCCGGCCGCGTGGGGCTTTTCGCCTTCCTCATCGCCCTGGCCGGCACCCCCACCCCGCGGCATTACCGCTATCCATCCGTCAAAATCCCGCTAACCTGAATATACCGTTATGAGATACACCGTTATCGGCCTGGGCCAGTTTGGACAGGAACTCTGCACAGAGCTTTCCGCCCGCAATATTGAAGTGGTGGCCGTCGCCTCCTCCGATGAAGAACTGGAGCAGGTCAAGGACCTGGTGACTTACGCCGTGGTGACGGATTATACCAATCCGGCCGCCCTGCGGGAACTGGAGCTGGACGACCAGTCCGCCGTGATTGTGGCCATCGGGGACAGCTTTGAAGAAAACCTTCTTGTTGTGACTCACCTCCAGAAAATGGGCGTGCGCTACATTTACGCACGCGTGATGAGTCCGGTACACGAACATATTCTGAGCCAGATGAACGTTTACGCGCTCATCAACCTGTCCCGCGTGGCGTCCAAGCAGCTCGCCAGCCAGCTGGAGTCCCCCGAATTTCTGCGCGTTTCCCCCATGGATGAAAACCACAGCATTGTGGAAATAGCCGTGCCGCGCATCTGGGTGGGCAAGCAGCTCCGCGACGTGGGCCTGCGCACGGAACACCACCTCAATCTGCTCACCGTACGCCGCGGGGAGGCCCAAACGCCCCAGGGACGCCGTGAAATCCTTTCCATCCCGCGCATTCCCGTGATCGGCACCCCGTCCCCGGACCTCGTGTTCGAGGACCACGACATTCTCGTGCTGTTCGGCAAGGAAACGAACCTGATCGACTTCGCCCAGTTGTCCAAGGGGCTGTAGTCCGGAAACATTTTCCATGGACAGGGGACCACGGCTCAAGCCGGAACCCGCATTTTTTATTGAAACTGCCGCAAGGAATGGAGAATAAGATTCTCCCGGATTATTTGCCGTCTTTTTCCGAATGGCAAATTTCTTAAAAATCATGTATCCCTGCGGATTGGTATTAATGGAAATCCAGCATATCCTCCCGCCTTCAGTAAAAGACTACGGCCAGCGGAGGAGGCAGGTTTAAATAAATTCCGGCAACCAGACAGAGGAAGGATGAACAGTTAACAGATAAAAGCAAGGGATTATTTTCCCGATGCTTCCATGCCCATAGGAGAGAAAGAATTTCTAAAAATCCCTGAATCATCCACAAAAAAATACTGAACGTCAATCCATTGCTTTAAATTCTCAGCTTTCGCAATGTTTCAAATTTATTTCGTCCCATCAGCCCCGTTACAATAAGACGGCATTTTTTCCATCTGCCAGATTCGTATTGTATTCATTCAAATAAAAAACAGGATTTTTTATTGAGTGAATTAATGAACCATATTCGGAGACAATAATTCAATTCTTGTATTTCCTCCGTTTTGTGATCTACAAGTCTGGCAAGATTTTTAATTAAATCAGTAAAATAATGGTATGAGAAAAAAATACGGCTAGTGGTAAAAAATCTCTTCAATTTCTACCTAATATTTAATTCTTCAAAAGCGGTTCCCAGGCGCTTTTCAGAGATACGGCCCTTGACGGAGACGGCAGGCGCGAAGACGGCCAGGCGGTATTCTTCCAGCAGGTAGCCGTACTGCGTCCAGCGCGGGTCTCCGGAATGTTCCGGCAGGGCCTGATGCCAGGGAAGATATACGCGTTCAAAGAGGTCGAGACGTTCGAGCTCTCTGGCAAGAGGCTGCTGGTCGATACGCCTGATGCGCTCCGCGATGCCCTGCATGTACCGCTTCAGGTCCGGCAGGCGCTCCGCTCCATGCGCCCACAGGAAACGGGGGCGGAGCAACCAGTCAAGCTGGCTCTGGAGATCAGCCGTGATGCGCTCCGTATGGCGCACTCCCTGTTGTGCGGCCATGAAGTCTCTGGCAGCATGTTCCGTAGCCGCCACCAGTTCCCATATCTCTGCTACATGATGCGCAGCGTCAAAGAGGTTCTGGCGCAGGTTCATTTCCGCAGCAGCAAATTGTTCCGCCGTGCGCGGCAAGGGGCGTCCCATGGCCATCTCCGCGGAAACGTCCACCAAGTCGTCCGCATTGGTGGACGGCACCTGCCCGAGCGTATGTAGGGAGAGTTTCCCTTCCAGCCTCAGAGGAAATTTCTTGCGGAGATGGTTGAGCTGGTCCGTCTGGCGCAGGCGCATGAAGCGCAAACACCCTTTCCGGTGGGATTCCGCCGCGCGCAGTTCATCCTCAAAAACACGGACGCCCACAGATCCGTCTTCATCCACCAGGGCCACATAACCCGGCCTTCCCGCCACATTCACCGTACGCTCCAAATTTCCGCAGCTCCATTCCTTCATGCCGGTCACGGATACGATGTCCGCCGCTGTTTCCCTGAACCGGCGGGAGAGTTTTTTATCCAGGCGGCCGTTCAGCTCCGCAATGTCCGTACCCATGGCAAGTTCTTCGCCTTCATCGTCGCACACCCAGACTTTTGTAACCAGTTCCGCCGGAAGACGGTTCATGTCAAAGAAGGATGGAGCACAGAACCTCCCTGTTTCCGCTTCCACAAATTCCGCCAGCTTCCGCGCCAGCGGGCCGTCCGGTTCCAGCCCATGCCGCAGTTCGGCAAAGTAGGCGGCTTTCTGGCTGATGGGCTGGAGAAAGACGCGCAGGTCTTTGGGAAGGGTGCGCAGCAGGCATTCCGCCCTCTGGGCCAAATGGCCCGGCACGCCCCACTCCGGCAGCCATTCCGGCACGTCCGGAAGCTGGTCGATGTGGACTCCCAAGGTTACGCCGTCATCTTCCGCGCCGGGGTCATTCTGGTAATAGACGGCGTATTCCGCGCCGTTGCATGAAATTTCATCCGGGAAACCGGCCAGCAAGTCCTTCCCCCAGAATTCATACATGGCTTCCTCCGCGGGAACATGCAGGGATTCCGGGTTCTTTTTTTCCATGCCTGCGGCCCACCGCAAAAAAGCCTTCGCCGTGCAGCAGTCCTGCGGAACAAGGCCGTTGAAGAATTGAAAAACGCCTTCCTCGCACCAGACCTGGTCCGGGCGGCGTAGTTTAAGTTCTATCTGCCGCACTTCCTCGCGGAGCGATTCCAAATGCCGGATGCAGGCGGGCTTCGTGCGGAAGCCACCGCCAAGCAGTCCTTCGCGGATCATGATTTCCCGCGCATGGGCGGGATTGATGCGTCCGTAATGAACACGCCTGTTGTCAATGATACGCAGGCCGCCGCATACCACGCGCTCCACCGCGTAAACCGCACCCTGTTCCTTGTCCCACCGCGCTCCGGAGTAATGGGATTCACAGAGATGGGGAACCACCTGCTCCACCCACTCCGGTTCCAGCCGGGCGGCGCGGCGCATCCACAGGCGGGTGGTGTCCACCAGTTCCACGCCCATGACCCATTCGCTCCGCTTCTTGCGGCGGAACAGGCCGGAGCCGGGAAAAATGCCGAAGGAACGCCCCCCCGCGCTGCGGTATTCCCGGCTGTCCGCATCCCAGAGGCCGAACTGACGCGGCACGCCGGCCAAAATGCTCCGGTGGATCATGGCAAAGGAGGCTTGGCGGTCCGTTTCCTGTTCCAGAGGGGATATTTTACACCTCAAGGTTTCCTTCACCAGCCGGGAGAGGTCCTCCCACAGGTTGAACCATTCCATCATGCGGTTGAAGTTGAGGAAGTTTTTTCCGCACCATTTGCGGAGCTGGTTTTTACGCCAACGCCGCCCTTCCCTGAATTGCCACGCATCTTTCCACAGCTTGAGCAGGGACAGGAAGTCACTGTCTTCGTCCTTCCATTGCGCATGAGCCTGGTCCGCCTTCTGGGCGGCGTCCGACGGACGCTCACGGGGATCCATGATGCCCAGGCCGGCCACGATGACAAGCATTTCAGGCAGGGCCTGTTCATGCCGGGCTTCCAGCAGCATGCGGCCCAGCCGCGGATCAATGGGTAGGCGTGCCAGTTTTTTACCTACGGGCGTGAGCTGCCGGGCCTTGTCCAGGGCTCCTATTTCCCGCAGGGTGCGGTAGCCTTCCGTCACCAGTTTGGAGGAAGGAGGGTCCGGCAGCGGGAATTCCGGCATTTCCGGCAATCCCAGGTCCTTCATCCTGAGCAGGGCTCCGGCCAGGGCGCTGCGCTTGATTTCCGGGTCCGTAAAGTCTGGACGGTCTTCCCAGTCCTCTTCACTGTACAGGCGTATGCAGACGCCTTCGCACACGCGTCCGCAGCGTCCCGCACGCTGGCGCGCGCTGGCCTTGGAGACGGGCTCTACCTGGAGCCTCTGCACTTGGCGCGCGGGGCTGTAGCGGCTGACACGCGCCAGACCGGAGTCAATGACGTAAATGATGCCGGGAATGGTCAGGGACGTTTCCGCCACATTCGTGGCAAGCACGATGCGTCTGTACCCCTGCTCCGGATGGAAGATTCTTTGCTGGTCCTCCAGCCCCAGCCTGGCAAAAAGGGGCAGGATGCGCGTGTTCCTCAACCGGCGGCCTTCCAGTTTTTCCGCCACCTCCCGTATTTCCCGTTCGCCGGGAAGAAAGACAAGCACGTCCCCGCGGTCGTCCAGTGTGTCCAGCCAGTCCACGGCGCGCGCCACATGGGCGGCCAGCTCTTCGTCTTCATGCAAGGGCGGCAAATAGTGCAGGTCCACCGGGTAGGTACGTCCTTCCACCTGCACGATGGGCGCGCCGTTGAAGAATTCGGAGAATCCCCCCGCGTCCAGCGTAGCGGAGCTGATCACCAGCTTCAGGTCCGGCCGCCTGTCCAGCAGGAGCTTGAGATATCCAAGCAGAAAGTCGATGTTCAGGCTGCGTTCGTGAGCCTCGTCCAGGATCAGGGTATGGTACTGGCGCAAGTCCGGATCATGCTGAGTTTCCGCCAGCAGGATGCCGTCCGTCATGAATTTCAAACGCGTATCCGGTCCCGCCTTTTCTTCAAACCGCACCTGGTACCCCACCAGGCCGCCCAGTTCACAGCCCAGTTCTTCCGCCACACGGCGGGAGACGGAAGCCGCGGCGAGCCTTCTGGGCTGGGTGCAGCCCACCCTGCCCGGCCTGTCTCCGGCAAGTTCCATGGCCATTTTGGGAAGCTGGGTGGTTTTGCCGGAACCCGTTTCCCCGACCACCACCATGACCTGATGCTCCCGCAGGCCGCCAGAATGTCATTCCGGCGGCGGGAGATGGGAAGGTCAGGATAAGTGATGTTCATGGAAGGAAGGGAGAAAAAAACCCTGCAAGACCGTCCTGCAGGGTTTGATGGAAAAGCCGGAAAGGTTTCTTACTGCCGGGGTTTGGGAAGTGCGATGCGGCCGCTGCGCGTCAGCATTTGCACGTTGTAGTCTTCAATAAGGGACAGGAAGCGGTCGATTTTATGCTCGCCGCCCGTAACCTCGATGGTCAGGGCGTCTTTGGTGACGTCCACAATGGAGGCGCCCAGGATCTGGCAGAATTCAATGACTTCATGCCGCGTGGCGGAATCCACGCCGATGCGGGTCAATACCGTCTCCCGGTACACGTTGTCCGTGTTGCGGAAATCCACCACTTCCACCGTGTTGACGAGTTTTTCCAGGTGCTTGATGATCTGGTCCAGGACGTCTTCCTTTTCACGTACGACGATGGTCATCCGTGAAAAGCGCGGATCCTGGCTAGGGGCAACGTTCAACGAATGAATATTGTAGCCCCGTCCACTGAACAAACCGGCAATGCGAGCAAGCACGCCGAATTTGTTTTCAACAAGTACGGAGATGGTATGACGAGTCATAAGTTTAATTTCTTAAAGGTGATATATTATATGCGTTTTTATCTGGCAGTCAAGCCTGTGCCGGGGAATGCCGCAAAATGCGGCGGAAGAGCAAGCGTTCCGATGGGAACCGCAGCGGCGGAATTTAAAGTTCCCTCGGCAAGATGGCATTGTTTTTCGTAGCCGTGGGAATGCGGGGGAGCAGGGTTTTTTCCGACACCGGACGGGCATCCACTTTCACGTTGAACTGCTGTCCGTCACGGGAAACAGTAAGCAGTGCCGGCCCTTCCCGCAGGGCCTTGACCAGTGCTTCCATGGTACTAACGCTCTGGTGGTTTACAGCAAAGACCATGTCTCCCGTCTGGAGGATCTGGCCCACGGATTTTTTTGGGTTCACCTGAATGACCAGCAAGCCCCGTGCGCCAATGGATTGTTCTTCCGCCGTGAGTTCGCGCAAGTGCATGCCCACACCGTCCATGAAGTCCGCCCACGGAGAGGGGGCATTTTGCAGAATGCTGTCACCAACTTTCAGGGTAAGATTCATTTTTTGCCCCTTTCTCCAGATTTTCAACCGGAATTTATCGCCAATGGAAAGGTTTTCTATGCGGTCAAGCACGTCCTGGACATTCAGAATGGGAACTTCATTGAAATTGAGCATGACGTCTCCCGTCCGGAGACCGGCCTGTTCAGCCGGGGATCCGGATTTGACCATGTTCACGACAGCGCCCGTGGCTTCATGATAGTCCAGAAAACTGCGGAGAGGGGGCGTATTGGGTACGATGTCCAGTCCCAGATACCCCCTCATGGGACGGCCATGCACGCATATTTGCTGGAAAGAGTGCTGGACGAGATTGGAAGGAATGGCAAAACCGATACCCGTATAACTTTTTTCCGTATTGGGGAGAATCGATTTGTTGATACCGATGATTTCCCCGCGAATGTTGATGAGAGGCCCGCCGGAATTGCCGGGAAAGATGCTGGCATCCGTCTGAATCAGATCCAGGCCGGAATCCATCAGCTTGCGTTCCCGGGCGCTGATGATGCCGCGTGAAACCGTCGTGCCCAGTCCGTAGGGGTTGCCGCAGGCCAGAACGATCATGCCGGGAGCCACTTTGTCGCTGTTGCCGAAGGGAAGAGGATTGAAGGTCGTCTGGTTGTCCGGCTTGTCCACTTTCAGCACGGCGATGTCCAGTTCCGGGTCCACGCCTACCAGATGTACGGAGACGCTCCTTCCGTCGCTCAGGGTGACCCGCAGGGCATGTTTGTTCTGGATGACATGGTAGGCGGTGATGATGTGCCCTTCCTTGGTGACGATGACTCCGGAACCCAGGCCGTGCACCGCCAGCCTTTTTTCAATGACGGACTGGCCGTCTTCCGAAGGCTGGGTGACATTGGTTACGCCCGTGGTGTCTATGCTGACCAGCACCCGCTCCACGAGCTGCGCCACTTTTGAGTATTCCTCATTGAGCTGATGGAGAGTGGGAATGTCCGTATCCTTCAATTCGGATTCCTGGGCGGTGGTGAATACTTCCGACCGGAAGGAAATGTTCCTTTCCGTGACGCGGCTGTCCCACCTCCAATAAGCCACGGCGACAACGGTCATCATAACCGTCATCATGATGACAAGTAGAGTCCGTGTCCAGATGTTCGATCTCATGAAAATGCCCTGCCGTGGTGATGATCAAACGGTTTTCGGCTTGATCACAAAGGGGGTATGGAAGGAAAGGAACGGAAAAACTCCGGATTATGCCCCTCATTCCTTTCCCCCATTGATACTATTTAAGCTTATCTTCTTCAAATGAAAAAACTTTCTAATGACAAATACGTCTTTCAAAAAACCGGATTTTGTGGTATGAACGGGCACGCTTTATGGGCAGTTTCATTCCAGAACAACAGGCCATTCATCTCGTTTTCGGCACGGATGAAGGGATGGTGCGTGAAAAGGCTTCCGGCGTTTTTGCCGCCCTGACGGAAGGAACGAATGAGTTTTCCCATGAAATCCTGGAAGCGGGCTGCGGAGATTCCGATGAAGCGGCCCAAATTGTCCGCCAGGTCATGGAGGCCCTGCGCACACTGCCTTTTTTCCCAGGCCGCAAGGTGGTCTGGATGAAGAATTGCAACTTCCTGGGGGATTCCGTCACCGGCAAGTCCTCTGCCACGGAAGCGGCCCTGGATTCCCTGAGGCAATTGCTGGAAGCCGGGCTGGGTCCGGACGTCATCCTGGTTGTTTCCGCTTCCGAATTCGACAAGCGCCGCTCCTTCAATAAATTCCTGCTCCAGCATTCCGCCACGGCGGAGTTGAACAAGCCGGACATTACCAAGGCTGGCTGGGAAGGCAGCCTGATGCCCCTGGTAAACAAGGAGGCGGCCGCAAGAGGATGGCCTTCGACCCTTCCGCACTGGAATTGTTCATCCACCGCGTCAGCGAAGTCTTCCCGCCAGATTATTTCCGAAATTGAAAAGCTGGATCTTTTCCTGGGAGCGGAACGGCGGACGGTCATGCCGGAGGATGTGGAAAGAATGGTTCCACTCACCCGCACGGGAGTAATTTTTGAAATTTCACGGGCGCTGGAAAACAAGAAGAGCGACACGGCCATTTCCCTGATCGATTTTCAACTGGAACGCGGGAAAATGCCGTCACCATCATGCGTGCCGCGTTTATTCCGACCCTTAGAAATTGCTGGCCGCCAAGCTTTTGTGTGATGCTTTCAATTTGAAGCCTACCAATTTCAAGGATTTCACCGCCAGAATTTCTTCCCTGCCCTCCTATGCATCCGCGCTGATTCCCTTGAAGAAGGACGGCACCCCGAATGCCTACCCGCTTTTCCTGGCGGCCCAAAATGCCGCCAAATTCAAGACGGAGCGACTGAAACAGACCCTGAAGGAGTGCATGAAGGCCGACAAGGCCCTGGTTTCCTCTTCTCTTGATCCTCGGCTGGTCCTGCACCGTCTTGCCATTTGTTCAGCATCCTGATGAATTCCTCCACCCAAGCATCTTCCGTGTTCGACGTTCTCGTCGTCGGCGCAGGACACGCAGGCATTGAAGCGGCTTTAGCCGCTTCCCGCATGGGCTGTTCCGTAGCCGTTCTTACCCATAACCTGGACACCATCGGCCAAATGTCCTGCAATCCTGCCATCGGCGGCCTTGCCAAGGGGCATATTGTCCGGGAAATAGATGCTCTGGGCGGCGCCATGGGCCTGAATACGGATGCCACCGCCATTCAATTCCGGATGCTGAACGCTTCCAAGGGCCCCAGCGTCCGCGCACCGCGCGCCCAATGTGACAAGACCGCCTACCGTACGCGCATGAAAAGAGTGCTGGAAACCGCTCCCGGCGTACGGCTGTTCCAGGGAGACGTCGTCAAGCTGCTTGTCAATGGAGAACAACAGGCCGCGGGCGCCGTCACTTCCCTGGACTATACCATTTATGCACGCAGCGTGGTCATCTGTTCCGGCACCTTCATGAAAGGCCTGCTGCATGTAGGACTGCAGCATATCACGGGCGGCCGCATGGGTTGTGCACCTTCCACGCTTTCCTCCGGCTTGGCGGATTTGGGCTTTCAGGTGGAACGGCTGAAAACAGGCACTTCTCCCCGCATCAACGGCAGGTCCATTGATTTTTCCGTCTGCGAACTCCAACCGGGGGACACTCCCCCTGCCCTGTTCAGCTACCGCTCACGCAACCTGCTGAAGCGTTCTTCCGAACCCTATTGTACACTGAACACGTGGGGAGACAAAGATTTCCGGATGGAGCAGATGCCCTGCTGGATCACGTACACCAACCAGACCACGCACGACATTATCCGGGATAATCTGAAATTCAGCCCCTGTACAGCGGTATCATTGAAGGGATAGGGCCGCGCTACTGCCCTTCCATTGAAGACAAAATCGTGAGGTTTGCAGAAAAAACGAGCCATCAGGTTTTTCTGGAACCGGAAGGGCGCAGCACGGAGGAATTCTACCTCAACGGCGTGTCTACTTCCCTGCCCTACTCCGCTCAACGCGAATTTATCCGCACTATTCCCGGTTTGGAAAATGCCCAGTTGATACGCCCGGGGTATGCGGTGGAATACGACTTCTGCCCACCCACCCAACTTCACCCCACTCTGGAAACTAAGCTCGTGGAGAACCTGTATTTTGCCGGACAGATCAATGGGACTTCCGGATATGAGGAAGCTGCCGCACAGGGGCCTGATGGCGGGAACGAACGCCGCCTTGAAAGTTCTCGGAAAGCCTCCGCTGGTTCTCCGGAGGACCAGGCTTATATAGGTGTCATGATTGACGACCTGGTTACCAAAGGAACGGACGAACCATACCGCATGTTTACCAGCCGTGCGGAATTCCGGCTGCTGCTGCGGCAGGATAACGCGGACCTGCGGCTGGCTCCCCTGGCGTTTGAAAACGGCCTCATCACCCATGATCTGTTCATGGAAACGGAAAACAGGCGGAAGGCTATTGAAGAGGGAATAAAGCAGGCGGCAGCAATGAAATATGAAGGCGTTCCCGTCTCCATCTGGCTCAAGCGCCCCGGAAACGAATGGTCCATGCTGCCGGAAAATATGAAAAAAATGTTCCACGTGGAACATTGGGATGCCATAGCTATAGACATCCAGTATGAGGGCCACATTGAAAGGCAAAAAAACAGGCAGAAAAATCGTGCGGATGGAGGAAAAAATATCCCTGACGATATTGATTACGAATCCGTCCACGCTTTAAAAAAAGGAAGCCGTCATCAAGCTGGGTAAAATACGTCCTGCCACCATAGGACAGGCTTCCCGCATTCCTGGCATTACTCCGGCGGATATAGCGCTTCTGCTTGTCTATTTGAAGAAACGGAACAGATAAACAGCATTCGCGTTACTTTTTCCGCCTGAAATTTCCTGTCTTGGAAATCTTCAGCACGCGAAGATAAAAATCATTGTGCTTGTTGATCTATAGAAAACGACATATGATCATTACATCATGCGGTACGTTCTGGCCATTTTGCTGCCGCCTTCCATGGCACTGGCTTATGGAGGATGCGGAAGCTTTACCCTCAATATCATCCTTTGCCTTGTCGGATACATTCCCGGCATGGTCCATGCCATATTAATTGTCCTGCAGAAAGAAAGCAACGACAGGCACCAGGCAATGATGAAAGAGATGGTCAAATGGCAGGCTCACCAGGATCTGAAACGGAATTTCCAGAAGAAAAACGGAAATAGTCTGCCGTAAAAGGAAGATAACGTTACAGCATCCGGAGACAAAGCTTCCTGTTATTGATAACGCACTTCACCCCGGATGCACACGTCGTCTCCAAACATCTTTGCAGACGGCTTTACAAGATGAGCTTCACGCTCCAGGAAATCCCCTCCTTCCACTCCATCAACACCGCCGCCCGTAATGACGGGAGCATAAAACCCCACCCATTCATCCACCAGCCCGGCTTTCAAAAATTCCTTCATCAGAACACCTCCAGATTCCAGCAGAAGGGAGCTTATCTTTCTTTCCGTGTACAAATTTTGTAACAATTCCAAATAATTGGATACATTCTCTACGATCAGGGTGCGGTCGCGAAATTCATCCGTCAGGCAGATGGAATTTTTCGGGATGGAAGCGGCATTCCGGGTCAGGATAATGCGCCACGGTTGTTCCTTAAGGGGAGAAACGGGTTTCCGGATTCCTGATCGTCAAAGACGGATTGTCCATGCGCACCGTGTTTCCTCCTGTCATGACAGCTTCACATTCGGAACGGAGCGTATGCACAAAAGACCTAGCCGCTTTTCCGGTCAGCCATTGGGAACGTTCCGGACTGCGGGAAATATGTCCGTCCAGGGACATGGCGCTTTTGGCGATTACCCAGGAACGGCCTTCCATCATGTTCAGACGGAAAGCCCTGATCAAAAAGTCACATTCCTTTTCCAGAACTCCCCGGGTAACTTTAATGCCCGCATTCTTCAAGATTTCCGCGGCAATTCCCTTGTGACCGGGATTGGGATCTTCCGAACCGTAAACTACTCTCTTGAAACCGTGTTTTATAATGGCTTCCGTACAAGGGGGAGTTTTTCCCGTCGTGCTGCACGGTTCCAATGTAACGTAAAGGGTGGAATCCGGAAACAGCCCGACATTGCCTTTGGCAATACCGTCGGCAATGGCATTTCTTTCTGCATGGGGAGGCCAGCTTTTTCGTGAAATCCGGAGCCGATGATCTGATCCTTGTGAACGATGACCGCGCCCACGCAGGGATTGGGGCTGGTCAGTCCGAGCCCTTTTCCGGCAAGTTCAATGGCCAGTTTCATCCAGCGGGCATCCCGATCCTCTGCGTTCATGGGGACCTTGTATCATGGATCATGGAAAAAGACAATAGAGATGTGCGTTGAAGAGTATTAGATTTAACAATATTTAAATTCCTTCTTCTTCTACCCTGTGGCAATTGTGAACAACACTGGTTCCGCGTTTAAAATGAGTGTGGTTTGTCTTTTTTAAATGTGAATAAATTCCGTTAACAGGAATGTGAATAATGTCCGAATAAGTTATTCACAGATTGTTCACCCGTGATTCACTATTCCTTTCACACAGTTATTGCCTGAAGAGGTCACTCCGGGCACCGACTGCATTGCTCTTGCAGAAAGTACGGAACAGGGAATATCATTCCTGCATGCGGATTGCCAGATTGATTTATATTCCTGAGAGGGATCTCACTTTTCCGGCAACGGGTCCTGAAAGGCCCTTCCACGCGTTTTCCGTGGCCGGGACAAGCATCGGTGCGTATTGTGCCTTACAGCTCCGGGAAGCGGGCTTTGAAGCCGTTTTGGGACCGGAAGAGGAAGAGCGCGGGAGCGGGGATGGAGCTGTGGAGGTGTCCATGCATGATTTTTCACCGGAGGCTGCTGTGTGGCTGGCGGATTACGGACTGGGGAATGCGAGCTAAGGAATGCGGAGGGTTGTTTTCTGGCGGGGAAAGGGGCTCCGGGAGTACGGCGGAGTTCCTTGAAAAGGGATATGGCCGTGGAGCGGCTGGTATATCCGTGGGATCTGCTGGACTGGCAGGAGAGAGTGATGAGGGGAATGGAAGGAGATGGCGGTTTCATAAAAGACGGCGCGCATGTTATGGGAACCTTGCGGCTTGGGAGGGATTCCGCAGTGTTGCCCGGCGTGGTGGTGGAAGGCTGCGTATGGGTGGGAGACGGTTGCAGGGTTGGTCCGAATTGCTATTTGGGGATATGTTTCTTTGGGAGACAGGTGTGTTGTGGGGCAGGGCGTTGAGTTGAAGAATTGCATTGTGGGGGACGGGACGTTTATTTCTCATTTGAGTTATGCCGGGATTCCATCATCGGAAACGATGTCAATTTTGGCGCGGGAACGGTTTGTTCCAATTTCAGGCACGACGGGGCGGAGCAGCGGATGATGGCTGGAGGAGGCTGGTAGAAACGGGAAGGAACAAGCTGGGAGCCGTCATTGGAGATCACGTCAGGTTTGGAGCCAATACCGTTGTACTGCCGGGACGAGTGGTTTCCCCGGAACATGGACCATGCCCGGCGAAGTTTTCCGGTAGGACGGTTTTCCGGAACCGAACACATGGTTTGCCCGTGAACGGGGGTATCCTGAGTGGAAACCCACAAAGTTTTTTGTTTCATTCAAAGATTTCCGGAATGAGTACGGATGAAAAAGTTTTTACCACTTTATATCTTTCCGTTTCCTGCATTTGCGAAAACTTCTGTCCGAAAACCTTGCTGAAGCTGCATTTCCAATGCTCCGGCGAACCGGAAATGCCGGAGACGCACGGCTTGTGGAACAGACTTTTAAGAATGCTTAAATAATCTCAAAAAACGCACCATGCAAGATATGCCCTTCAAAATGGAGAATTACTATATATGGTATGCTTTTATAAAAAATACTGCCAAATATGCCGATTTGACGGAGAAAGAACTTGAAGAGAGGGAGGCATTTGTGAGAGGATGCGAGGCAGATAAAAGCACAGTCACATGAAGTTTACTATTTCCAAGCAAGTATTTCTGGATGGCCTGAGACAGGTAGTCAGTGTGGTGTCTTCCAAGACGACGCTGCCCATTCTTTCCAATGTAAAGATTGAAGCTGAAAACGGGCAGGTGCGCTTTACTGCAACCGACCTCGACGTCTGCATCACGGGCGTGGTGCCTGCCAACGTGGTGAGGGACGGTACGGTTACCCTCCCCGCCAAAAAGCTGGTGAGCATTATCAGCGAACTTCCTGAGGCGGAAGTGCAGGTGGATGTCAACCAGCGCAACCAGGCGACTGTGGAATGCGGCCGCTCCCAGTTCAAGTTGAACGGCCTTCCGGCGGACGAATTCCCCGAGCTTCCTTCCTTTGAACAGGCAACCGTGTACCAGGTGGAGCAGAACCTTCTGCGCGACTGCATCCGCCGGACGGAATACGCTATTTCCACGGATACGACCCGCTACGTGCTCAATGGCATTTCCCTTTCCTTCCGCAACGGGAAGATGACTCTGGTGGCTACGGACGGCCGCCGCCTGGCCCTGGCGGAAACTGCTCTGGATTTCCCGGAAGAACAGCAGCTGGACGCCATTCTGCCTACCAAGGCCGTAGGGGAACTGAGGCGCCTGCTGGATGAAGTGGGCTCCGTCACGATCCGTTTCACCCGTAACCAGGCTGCTTTTGAAATCAACGATACGTTGCTGATCAGCAAGCTGATTGACGGCAATTACCCGAATTACCGCCAGGTGATTCCGACGGACTGCAAGGAAAGCATCGAACTCCCCTGCGGAGAATTGCTGGAAACCGTGCGCCGCGTCTCCCTCCTTTCCGTGGACAAGAGCACGAACATCAAGCTAAACTTCCGGGAAAACGAGCTGGAAGTGGCATCCAGCGCGGAAGGCGTGGGTGAAGCGCACGAATCCGTGACCATCACTTATTCCGGCAGGCCCCTTTCCATCTCCTTCAATCCGGACTTTTTCATGGCCCCCTGAAAACCATGCCCGGCGACACGATGATCACGCTGAACCTCATTGATGAAATGAGCCCGGGCGTGCTGAAGATTGGCGATGAGTTCCTGTACGTGCTCATGCCGATGAGATCTCCCAACTGATTTTGACTGGCACAAAATCATTCATACAAAGGGACAGGCGCCGTGGAAACATGGCGCCTGTTTTTATTGTTTGAAAGTGAATGGAATGGATATGTTATTCACATGAATGTTCTACGTGGAACATTTTTCATTTTCCCGGATGAGATGAAGTATGGACCTGGAGAAAATAAAAAGCCAACACCTTCCTTTTCCCAGTGGCAGAACAGGCATTTGGAACGATTATTCGCTCAGCATGCCCGGAGCGGCAAACAGGTCCGGAGCAAGATGCACGGGATATTTGCCGGAGGCGTGAAGGGCGGCTTCCCGTACGGTGGGCAGGGAGGAGAAACAGGAGGAATCCACATCCAGAATATTGCCGTCTTTCAACTTTATTTTAAGTCCCGGCTTGTTTTCCTGGTTCGGCGTATATCCTATGCTTTCAATGGCTTCCCAGGGAATTTGCCTGCGCGTGATTCCGTTGCCCCATGCGATGAAGACGGACGTGACAGTCAGAAAATGCGGCCTGCCGAGGATGACGGGAAGCCACAGGCAAATTAGAACCGCAGCCAGTGGAAGAACCCACCAGCCGGCTCCAAAATGCCCCATGCCAGAGCGCACCCCAGAGTGCCGTAGAGTTTTCCGGCCAGGTGATAACTGTGGTAGGAATAATAAGTGTTCATGAGTTGCGAAGCCAATGAAACGGATCCGGCAGGAATGTTGAGTTTTCAGCCGTACTCTATACGATACTCTTCCGGCTTTCCGAACGCAAGAGGATAAGTCAGGAAAGGGAGTCCAGCAGTTGCTCTGGAATGATTCCCCGGAACGGACCAGGGACAGGAAATATTCCTCCGTTTCCGGAGGAGGCGGAAACAGGCCGGGCTTTCCGCGGCCTGCGGCCAGTTCCACGGCGCCCTGGTTGTGAAGAGCCAGGGAAGAATCAATATAGCACATTTGCGTGGGATCGGGCAGGATGAAGTTGAGGGGACGCCCTTCATTCAGAATGCGGTTTTTCGGGATGGATGGCCCCATTCGTCTTCCACACCCATATTCGCCAGCAGAACACCGGAGGAGCAGGGCAGGGCGGATCAATCAGATTTGACAGGGCATGCCGCCTGCCGGTGGCCGTGACGGCGCAGAAGGCCTGTTTTACCGCGTGGCTGAGAGCTGCGCCATCCGTCGCGCGGAGAAAGGAAACGGACGGGGAAGGAAGGCGTTTTTCTTCTATGTCCGCCACAATGACGCGCATCCGGTTGTTCAGGGCATGCAGGACGATGCCTCGGCCCACTTTCCCATACCCGATGACGACAAGTGTTTTCCCATGCCAGTCATCAAATCCCAGGGAGGCCAGGGCGCGGAAGAAACTTTCCCCGGTGCCCAGGCAGGTTTCAATCTGTTTGATTTTCCCCGCATCCACCATCCAGACGGGCTGCGTACATCCCACATAATGTTGCGCACCGGACCGCGTCAATTCCACATAACCGCAGAGGCTGGGGACATGGGAAAGGGCGCCCGCACAATCCAGGACGACATCGTAAGGACCTTCGGTCCGTTCCGCGCCTATCACGGGAATTCCATAGGCCGCCAGCAGGAGAAGGATTTCCGGATCATGGGGCATGACCCGGGAGACGGCCACCGTCAAATCCGCTCCGGCCGCCAGCAGGGCGGCGTATTTGGCGCAGGTGTTCCGGAATACAGGGGAGGCGTCAATCACCCGACATCCTTCCAGCGGGCGGCTTTCCAACCATCTTTTATACTGGTCGAGCAGCACGGGGAGTTCTTTTTCCCGGTAAAAAGAAAAAATGTCTTGGAGAATATGTGCCGGAGTCACAGGCATGGCAAAAGTGTACGGATTCCATGGAAAAGGAGCAATCTTTCTCCTTCTGGTTTTCACATGAAAAAATTTGGCAAGTGCGCAGCATTTGTTTGACGCTTTGCAGAGTGTAAGAAATTCGAATGAGACCTGTTTCTGAAGACATGAGTATTTTTCTTTCCCCTACGAGAATCTTTTGCATAAGAATTTAGTTGATTCTCATACCTGGTTTTCCTTTCTTCTTATTTTATCTAACAAATAGAAAATATTTATGTCCATGGCATGGAGAAGCTGATCATAAAAATGATATACTTATTTTTTGATGGAAAATATTCACCATGATTTCATAAGCAAACAGAAATTTTCAAATAAACTTTATTGACACTGGATCTGAATAATACTACTGGGGAAATGATCATAGAGAACTGCCCTCCTCTCATTTCATTATTAATCCCAACACCTTAATACCTTATGAACACACCCCATCGTTTTTCCTCCGGCCATCATTCTTCCGTTCCTGTTTACCGCAAGTGGTACTTTGGTTCCGGTGCAAAACAGTCCGGCTCTATTCGCGGTGTGCGGTCATCCGGTGCCCCGGAGCCCGATCCGCTGCCGTTTGAACCAATCCACGAAAAAGACAACCATAAAGTAGGTCCTCCCAGCACCTCGGCGGACGGGTACGACACCTACGGCACTTTCACCATTCCGGAAGGAGCCGATGGCAAAAAACTTTACGGCACCTGCTCGCTCTTCCTGGGGGTGGACGACTGGGGGAGCCTGGAGGTGAAGGACTCCGGCGGCAAGGTGGTGGCGCAGGTGGACCTGAAGAAAAACTCGCAGACGGAAGGCGAGCAGGGCGGCCACAAATACCACACGGGCACCGGCGGGGCGCAGCTGCCTTCCGGCACTTACAGCTGGGAAGTCAACCAGACCAACATCGACTACAAGCCTGAAAGCGCCAACGTCTCCATCTGCAACTACAGCATCGACGTGGTGCCGACGGAACCGGGCGGCCAAAAGAAACCCGATCCATGCCCGTGCGAGGGAGACACGTGCGACCATAGCGGCGGAACGCCGCCTTCCCCGTCGCTGGCCCGGTCGGGATCCGCGGCGGGTGTGAGAAGCAGTACATTGGGAGATTATTCCTCGGCAGGGTGCAGCGTGACGGCGGAAAGCACGGCCACGCTGATGTACTGGTCGTGCAACTTCGGGGCATTCAGGGGGCTGGGGGTATTCCCGCCGGAAGGGTGGAATTGAGGAGTGAGGAACATGTCTCCGGCCTGGAAAACCCGTCGTCTCTGGCTTACAACCATCCCTTGAACAGCCGTCTGGACGTTCCGGAAGGAGGCATTGTGCCCGGAGTGCGGTTTAATCTGATCCAGGGAGACCGGGTGATTGCGATGCGCTGCTACACCAACGGGTCCGTGCTGCCCATCGGGGTGGACACGTCGGGCGGCGGGCGTGCGGCGCTGGCCACGGTGGAAGGACAATCCTGCTTGCGCTGGGTGGTGGAAGACGGCAGCCAGTATCTCTTCTCGGCGGAAACAGGAACGCTTCTCTCCTACACCACGGCGGACAGGCAGGTCATCTCCAATGCCGCCACTTATCTGGACGTCAGGCATGCCCAGGACGGCTCCATCAGGCAAATCTGGAATCTGTGGGACGGCCTGCTCAACGTGGAAGATGTCACGGCTACGGGCTACACCATCGCGCTCTACACGCCGGGGCAAATCACCGGAACGGACGAACAGGGATTTTATACCGTTACGGGCGTTCCCTTCAAAACATTTGCCCTCTCCCTTTCCACGGACGGCCAATTCACCATCACGGAACAAACGCCAGCCAGGCAGCCCTATGCCGTCACGTGGTGGAAAAACGGCCTGGCCTGAAACATGCGGAAGGGAACGGGGGAAGACGCGACTACAACCATCCGCACGCGCACGGAGGTGGAAGCGGAAGACTCGGTCTGGCAACTGGTGACGGAAGTTTCCAAAGGGGGCATCATAGCGGCGCGCACCTGCGCCATCTACCAGACCACGGACGTAGGAGACCTGTTGCTCACTCAAGTGGAAGGCTACCAAAGTCCGGAGGCGCAAACTACGCAATACGCCTACGACCAGTGCGGGAGGCTCAAAACAGAGACGGCTCCGGACGGCAGCCAGATCCACTACACCTATGACTTCTACGGCCGGCTGCTTACCCGCGACGAACCGTGGGCGGAAAGCGGGAGGCGCATCACGCGTTACACCTATGCGTTTTCGGGAGAGGACGACTTCAACAACGATCCCGCCACAGAAACGGTGGACCTGCTTCCGCTGGAAGGGCACATCAAAATACTGACCACCACCACTTACAAGTACACGACGGCCAACCACGTCAAAAGGACGGAAAAGCGGGTCACGGGGCTGGGCGTCACGGGCACGCGCCTGACGGCTACGGAACAATGGCTGGCCGGGGCTCCCGACGTCTACGCCCGCGGACGCACCCGGATGACCCGGGAAGTCAACGGCGTGCAAACCTGGCACGACTACGCGGCTACGACGGAACACGGCGCCCTCTACACGGAAACGGTGGAAACGCGCATCAACGGGGAAGCCGTACCGGGACAGAGCACGCGCACCACAACGTGGATCACGGCGGAAGGGCAGCGCGTCAGGGAGGAAAGCCACGTTCTGCTCAGCAGCGGGGAATGGGTCATCACAGACAGCTCCTCTTACGAATTCGACACGCAGAACCGATGGGTGAAGCGAACGGGGGGCAACGGCCGGGTGACGCAGCGCGAATTGATGTGCGACGGACGCCTGCTGTGGAACATTGATGAAAACGGCGTAAGGACCGACTACACGTACGACACGGCGCGCCAACTGGTGGAAACCACTCGCTCGGCGGTGATGGACGGGGAAACCGTCATCACTCCGGAAACCATCACCACCTACACCCGGGATGCGGCGGGACGCATCCTCTCCACGCGCCGGGATACGGGGGCCATGACGACCCAAGAAAGCTCATTGTATAACCTTCTCGGCCGCACAACAACCACCACCGACGTCCTGGGCCGGATCACTACCTACGCCTACAGCCAGGACGGTTTGACGACGACGCAAACCGTTCCCTCGGGAGCCACATTCATCACGCGCCATGCACCGGACGGAACGGTCCTGGAAGAATCCGGTACGGGACAGCGGCATCTGGCTTACTCCATTGACTTGGCCAATGACGGTGTGCGGACCTTCACGAAAGCCGTGTCCGGTGAAACGGAAACCGAACTGCAGCGCAGCATTGTCAATGGAATCGGGGAAACCCTGCGCACGGGCGTCCCCAACACCGTCGGCGGAGTCATTTACACGAGAAACACCTACAACGCCAAGGGACAGCTCACCAAAACACAGACGGATGCGGGCAACGCGGCCACGACGATGGCCCCGACCCTGTGGGAATACGACGCCTTCGGCAACAGGACGAAAGAAACCTGGAAGCTGGCCGATCCGGCCACCGTGTCCAACTCGCGCATCACTACGTGGAGCTATGGAGCGGAACAGGCGGAAGATGGCGTGTACCGTGTCGTCACGGCGACCAGGAACAACGGCCAGGGCACGACCTATGACGAAACGCAAAAGGAACTCATCTCCAGCCTCTCTTCCACGCTGGAAAGCAAAACCATCGCTACCGATCCCAGGGGAAATATATCCACGCAGTGGAGCGAATACGGAGCGGGCGCCCTGCGGACGCAAAAGAGCGCCGTTCCCACCTCGGATATCACGGGGATTATTCACGCAGTAGAAGAATTCATCATAAGTTCGACAGACTACGCAGGACTAATGAGTACGGCATCCCGAACGTATACAGAAGTGGGAATCGTCTACACCAATACGGACGGACGGGGTAACACGACTACGACGAAGACCGACATCGCCGGGCGCACCGTTTCGGTGACGGACGCGGCGGGCAACACGACGACCACCGCCTACAGCCCTTACTTCGACCAGCCTTCCGTGGTCACCAACGCTCTCGGGAACACGACCTGCTACAGCTACGACCTCCGGGGCCGCAAGACGGCGCAATACGGCTCGGCCACCCAGCCTGTCCTCTTCGGTTACGACGAGGCAGACAGAATGGTCAGCCTCACCACCTTCCGGGAGGACGCGGGCGACATCACCACCGATCCCGCGGGACGCACGGACGGAGACCTCACCACCTGGAGCTACGATGAAGCCACCGGGCTGGTTCTGCGCAAAACCTATGCGGACGGCACCCATGAGGATACGACTTACAACGCCCTGAACCTCAAATCAACGCTCACGGACGCGCGGGGTGTGGTCACCACCTGGGGCTACAACCTGAAAAAAGGAGTCAACACCTCCGTTTCCTACAGCGACGCCACGCCCGGCATCCAGTACGCCTACAACTACCTCAACCAGCTGACCCGGGTCACGGACGCCTCCGGTACGCGCACCATCGCCTACAACCAATACAGCGAACCGGACACCGACAGCATCACGATAGGGGGAGCTCTCTACCAGCTCCAGGAAAACTACGACACTTACGGCCGGTCCTCCGGCTATACCTTGAAGCAGGGAACCGACGTCCTTCAGGAAGTCAGCCAGGGCTACGCAGACGACGGACGGCTGGCCAGCGCCGGAATCATGCACGGGGGAGAAGAACAGACATTTGCCTACGGCTATCTGGCGGGAAGCAGCCTGCTTTCCAGCCTGGCGATGCCCAACGGCATCGTCAGGGAACTTTCTTACGAACAGCGGCGTGACTTGATTACCGGAATGAACTGCCGGCTGGGAGAAACCGGGCTGGTCTCCCGCACCCAGAGCTGCGACGCACTGGGACGCCCGACTGCCCGCACCCGGCAGCGGGGAACCGAAGCTGCCCGCAATGACAGCTTCAGCTACAACGGCAGAAACGAACTCACCGGAGCTTCCCTGGGAACCGCTCCCTACGGTTACAGCTACGACAACATCGGCAACCGCAAGACGGCGCAGGAACTGGCCGAGGAACTTACCTACGCGGTCAACGAGCTCAACCAGTACACCAGCATCACCAACTCCACTCTCAACTCACCACTCTCAACCCTGGAACAGCCCTTCGTTCCGCAGTACGACGCCTCGGGCAACCAGACTCTCATCAAAACATCAACGGGTATCTGGACGGCCGTGTACAATGCGGCCAACCGGGCGGTGAGCTTCACAAGCCAGGACGGAAACATAGTAGTGGAATGCGGGTATGACGATCAGGGGCGCCGCTACATGAAGAAAGTAACCGTCAACGGAACGGTCGCCAGCCATGAACGGTACCTGTACCGCGGCTACCTGCAGATAGCTGCGCTGGACATGCTCAACAGCCGGAACGTGCTTCGGACACTGTTGTGGGATCCTCTGGAAGAGGTAGCCACGCGCCCCCTGGCCCTGGTGCGAGACAATGCCCTATACTGCTATGGCATTGACTTCAACAAGAACGTTACGGAGGTGTTTGATGAAGAGGGAAGTATTGCGGCAGCTTATGACTACTCTCCCTATGGACAGGTTGCTTCCACGGGAGACCTTGTCCAGCCGGTGCAGTGGAGCAGCGAGATGAACGACGGGGAACTGTCCCTGGTCTATTACAATTATCGTTATTACCATCCCTCAGACGGCAGGTGGATCAATCGCGATCCCATCGCCGAAGAAGGGGGATGGAATCTCTATCTTTCAAATGGTATAACATATTTATCGGATTATATAGGGCTTAACAGATATATTACACATTTTGATATAGCAGGGTATGGAGGATCTGGAACAACAACACTACATGTTGGAGTAGCAGTAGATCAATGGATTGAAAAAGAGGGAAATATATTAAGAATGGAATTGTAACATATGATTTTGCGGCTGTTTTAACAGAGAAAACGGGGTTTTTGGTGTTCTGTTGGGAATATTCTGAATTGCATATCTTCTATTGTAATTGCAAAAGGAAAAATTGTATCATCAGAAGGTTTAAATCTTGAATCTCCCATTACAATGAATTCATCTCCATGCCAAGATATCGAGATGCTTTCTAAATTGAAGGAGGATGAAGCAGATCCGCCATTATATAACTTGATATTCAGTAGTTGTATAATATGGTCTAGTAAGGCTGCAGCATATGGAATGGATAAACCAGGAATTGGGAAATGTTGCAATCCGGACGGAACAATATTTAAATCCAATGAATAAATTATCTAAAAATCCGTTAACATACATTTTAGTTTTTTATTTTACTGTCATTATTTGCGATACATGACTATGCAGTAGTATACTGTAAAATGCAAAATTTGATTGTAGATAGCGTATGGAAAAATATTCATATATTTATTATTTTTCTAATACTATTCTTTTATATATCTTTGTTATTTTTATCAAACAGAAAAGTAAGAAAGTGTGTAATTATTAGCATTTTTATATTATTATTATTGTTTCTATTTATGACATTAACTGTAGTTTGTATACCCTAATAAGTCTGGAATTATACTCGTAATTTTTTACTTATTATTTATATAAAAACAGATGAAAAAAATGCTTATCAAAAATTTTATGAGGCAGCGAAACGATATCAAACGCTGAAGAAAAAGACATATTCAAGTTGTTTTGAATTATGTCTGGCCATGGCAGAATATGCAAAGGTATTTTTAAAAAGTGATTTAGGAAAAGGAATGGTTTTATTATTCTCAAAATTTCTAATAATAAATGAACTATTTTTATTTTTTAACATTTTGCATCATAACAAATTCTTGTTTAAGCCAGCCGGTTCACTATCAAGAATCATCTCCCATGTGTATTAATTCTGACATTGATTTACATGAAGACGGTTTGCATTTTATTCATTTATTAGAGAAACTGAATAAAATATCCAGCAGGCTGGATAGTACAGATGACGCCCAAAGCATACTTGATGAAGCACGGGAATCTATCTATGCTTATTTAAGAATTCAGTATGGTGACGGGAATTGCATAAGTAAAAAAGGTCTAATATCGTGTGGCAAGATATTGAGATTGCATGAATCACTTTACCTCCCCGGAAATAAATTTATCGCTACAAAATATGATGTAAAAAATAAGATATTTGAATATCAGCAGGAACTTGTTTCCGCTTTTCTTAAAAGGAGCAATGAGATAAAACAAGCAGAAAGGGATGTAGATCAGGAAATATTTAAGTCTTTATCAGAATTGGATTGTGATATGTTTAATTATGACAATTTCAGGAGCCATTTGATAAAACAGGGCAATGAAAAAGAGTGGTTGATACGCGGTCTTTTTTTTCTCATCCAGGAAGCTTATGAAGGTAATCAGAATGCCATGTCCATATTACTGAAAAACAGTAACGAGGGGATATGTTCCCTTGCCCTGGCTCTTATTCTAGAACGGCAAAATAGATTGCGTTTTATATTGAGCCAGTATCATGATTTATCATGGGAAAATACCTGGGGTTGCATAGATAAACAGAAAGAAATGATTTCCGATTTGTTAGAAAAGAGTATTGCCCAAGGTGAACCTTGGGCCAAAAAGATTAAAGAGGCTGATATTATCGCCAAGTCCAGCCTGGATTTCTTAAAGAGGATGTGGAAATAATACTTATGGATGCGGAATATCACTAGCCCAAGGCAACGGAGAAAGCGTTATTGATACTATATAAATTCATAGAATGGTTTAAAGTATCAGAAGCATTGTAAATAAATCAAATATATGAAAATGTTTCATTCATGTATTCAAAATGTAATAAGGATATTTAATATGAAAATATCTAATATTTCCTATAATGGCATATTGTCTTTCTGTTGCTGTTTTCTTTTTGCAGGATGCTATTCTTATATGAGCAATCATAAAACGCTACAAGCACAAGGATAAAAAGGCTAAAACAAAACCGGTAGAATTAACCGAACGGGAACGTAATGATTTTTTGAGACTTATTAAAAAATTTAGAAATAAATATGTAGAAGGGCCAGTCCACAAATGGCCATGGATGGGATAGGAGAGGTGAATATCACTTCATATGACTCTGTCACAATTCTGTTTGATGATTTTTTTTTAGGACTATCCATGTACCAGGAAAAAGAGCGGATGAAGAAACAAAGCATAAACTCTACCAATTAATGGATGAAATAGATAACAGATTGTTTGAATTTAAGAAATAACCGCTGAAATCCAATTATGAGCATCATTTCTTGTCTTCCGCTTCCAGTGGTACGATGTGCGGGGCACACCCGGCACCTGCACGCAATAGCAAGAAACAAAAGCAGGCTACAGCGACAATTTTAGTTATAACGGCAGAAATGCACTCATCGGAGCCACCTTGGGCTCTACAACATTGGCAAACACAAGACGGCACAGGAAGTGAGGGGGACTGTCCCATGCATCCAATGAATTCAATCAGTATATTCGCATCTCCTATATTACTTTTAACGCTCCATACCGGAATAACCTTTCGTACCGCCATATGACACCAATAGCAACCAGACCACAGCCAACACTTTAACAGGAGTCTGGCCGACACGAAAACAGGAGACCTTGTGCAGCTAGTGCAGTGGAATAGCGAGATATGCGGTTCAAAAGAATGAAGACCGAAAAAAGGACTGCCGGTAAGGCAGTCCTTTTTGAGACAGGGAATGGAAACTTCCATTATTGCACCATGGGCGTTTTCTGGGCCTCCGGCACGGGCAGCGGCGTGTTCTGAATAGTGACCGGAGTCCCTATGCTGGTCTGCTTATAGAGGATTTGGGCTACGTTCCGCGGCAGGCGCACGCAGCCGTGGGAAACGGGGTAACGGCGCACTTTGCCGACGTGCAGACCCAGCCCTGCGTTGGTGAGACGCTGCCAGTAAGGCATGGGAGAGCCGTCAAAACGGCCGCCTTCCGGAACGGGATCGGTGGATTCCGCATTGTAGTTGATGCATTTGCCTTCCGCATCATACATTTTGCCGTACAGATTGGAAATATGGTCCTCCTTTTTGGAGATGACGGTGTAGTCGCCCGTTTTGGTCGGGTAGGCCTTGACACCGGAAGAGAGCGGGAAGTCCATGGCGACGAGTCCGTCCACCAGGTACTGCCCCCGCTGGTCATTCAGGCAGACAAAGATCTTGCGCGATTTCTTCGGCGTACGCTTCAGCAGGGTGTCATCCTTGTAAATATCGTAGGTTTTCTTGTAGTCCTTGCGGGCTACGAAGTGCGCGTACGTGGAAGGATGGAAGGGGTTTTTGTATTCCGGAACGGATTTGTCCAGGGTGCGGGGGTCCGGCAGGGAGGAGTGTTCCTTGCCGGAGTGGGAACAGGACATCCACCCCATGCAGAGCACGGGGAGGATGGCCAAAGGGAGGAGGCGCTTCATAAGTGGCGGATCCGGAACGAAGGCTCCGGATTATTTGGAACGTGGGATCGTCAGTTTCTGGTTGATGTGAATCAAGTCGGACTTGAGCCTGTTGGCTTTTTTGAGTGCGGCTACGGAAGTGCCGTTTCTGCGGGCAATGGCGCCCAGGGTATCGCCCTTCTTCACGGTATAGGTCCGGGCCTTGGGAGCGGGCTTCCGCGTAGTTTTTTTGGCAACGGCGTTGCGGGAGGAGCTGGTGGATTTGGCCGCCGACTTCCGCGTGGTCGATTTCTTGTTGACGGAGGGTTTGGCGGGCGGGTTGTAGGAGTAGTCCGAATTGCTCGCCACCGGGCTGTAATGGCCGGATTCATACGAGGGATCGGAACTTTCCGCAATCCACGGCGGAATTTCCCCGTTGGCTATGGGTTCCGCAGTATCGTAGCCAGCCGTGGAAGATTTCTGGCTGGAGCAGGAGGAAAACGGAAGGACCAGCGCGGCAGCGCAGGTGCAGGTTAAAATAAGGTGCGCTTTCATGTGTGCCTGTTCTTACTAATTTATCATTTCGGTTTCAAGGAGCTAACGCTGATTTTGCGGATTTTTTTTCACTGCTGGCGCAAATTGTAAAATGTTCCGGCATTCCGGGTGGTCAAACGGGCGAATTCTTCCAGCTCCATCCCTCTGGCCGCAGCGATGAAGCGGGCCGTATGGATAAGATGGGCGGGTTCGTTCATGCGGCCCCTGAGCGGTTCCGGACTGAGGTAGGGGGAGTCCGTTTCCAGCATGATGCGGTCTTCCGGACACCAGCGCGCCGTTTCCGCCACGACGGGAGCGTTTTTGAAGGTAGCCACCCCCGTGAAGGAGACCATGCCGTCCAGCCTGTCAAAGATGCGCGCTGCCTGTGCGGTGTCCCCGATGAAGCAGTGGAAGACGGGCCGGACGCGGCCCGCATGGTTTCCGGCAATTGCCAGGGCGTCTTCAAAACTCCGGGAGCCTTTTCTGTCCCGGGTATGGAGAACAATGTTCAATCCCAGGCGCGCGGCCAGTTCAAAGTGTTCTTCCAGGAGTTCCTGCTGGCGGCGGTGGAAGTCCGCCGTTTCCCAGCCTTCCGGGACAGGGTGGAAGTAGTCCAGGCCGGTCTCTCCGATGGCGGCGAGGGGAACGGTTTCCGCGGCCGCGGTCAGCTTTTCCGCCCAGTTTTCAGGCGCGCCGTGTGCATCGTCAGGATGAATGCCCAGCGCGCAGAAAACCGTGCCGGGGAATTGGCGCGCCCAGGACAGGTTTTCTTTCCAGTCGTCCATGCACGCTCCCAGAGTGATCATGCGGTCTATTCCTGCCTCAGCGGCATGCCGTACGTAAATTTCCCGGCGGGACTGGTCGAATTGCCGGGAAGCCAGATGGCAGTGCGTGTCAATGATCATGGTGTGGAACCCTTGTGGGGTAAAGCGGAAGTCTGTGGATATTTTCCCTTATTGAAAAGTCCAAACCGGAAGCATGCCTGATTTTTCCTTGCAAGGCGGATGGGAAACGGACAAACTGCCCCGCATGAAATGTGCAGCTTTGCGCGTATGCGCCAGCCTGTTAATGGCAGGAGCGTCTTCTCTTTATGCAGGAACCGCCCCTGCCGCAGCCCCTCAGGAAGGGTCTGTTATCAGCCTTCATGTGGAGAACGACATGTTCGTAGGGGATGACGATAATTATACCAGCGGCGTCCGCATTGGCTGGATGTCCGGCACCACCGCGGAAAGCCGAACGTTTTCGGGCATGCTGGGAACGGTGCTGGGGGGTACGAATGCTTCTGATTCCTGGCGGCGCTTCATGGGAATGAACGGTTCCTCCAATCTGCGGCAGCAGTGGGGCCTGGACCTGACCCAGTTAATGTTTACACCGGAGCGGAAGCTCCGCGAGCCGATTTACGGAGAGCATCCCTACGTGGGCAACCTGACGCTGGGTCTGATATCCCTGGTTAAAAACGAGGACCGGGCAAATGTCCTGGAGCTCCAGCTGGGTACCACGGGTTCGCCCTCCCTGGCCAAGGGTTCCCAGCACTTGGTCCATAAGATGTGGGGCATGGAGCAATGGCCCGGCTGGAACAACCAGCTTCCCAGCGAAATGACCGCCAATTTGTTTTTCAAGCGCTATTACCGCCTCCGCGGGCTGGAAAGGCATTATGGTTCCGGGTTGGAGACGGACGCTCTGGCCTACTGGCATGCGGATGCCGGCACCGTGAAGGTGCAGGCGGGCGGGGGCATGACCTTCCGCTTCGGCTACAATCTGGGCAATACCTCGCCGGAAAACAGCATCCGCGGGGCCACCAGCGCCGCTCCCCCCTTCGTTTACAACCGTACTTCTGTTTCCAACTGGGGCTATTACGGGTATCTTCACGCGTCGGCGCGCGCCGTGGCGCATGATCTGTATCTGGACGGCACCGTTTTCCATTCCTCCCCGGATTACGTGAACAAATATCCCGTGGTGGCGGAATGGGGCTACGGATTCGGCGTCACCTACAAGCGTACGGAATTCCTTTTCGGGCTGCATTATATTACCAAAGAATACACGCGGCAGGAGTCCCTCCAGTGCGTAGGCGTGCTTCAGCTGAGGCATACCTTTTAATACCCGCATTTCATATGGCCAGGGCGCATAGCGGGGCGGCAGCTTGCAAAATGCAGGTTTGCTGTTAGAATTAGAATCGCGGATTCGTATGTAACAGGACGATCCGTTCGTACATACAACCTTTGACACACCCCATATATTCATGAGAACAACCAGATACTGGCGTTTGTCCTGCACCGCGCTGGCGGCAGGCACCGTGATGTGCGGCCTGTCCGCCCATGGCGGGGATGCGCCTCCGTCCGAACCCGCCCCCACCGGGCTGGAGTGGGAACAGGAGCAGAACCTGCATTTGAACAAGGAGGCCCCCACGGCTTCCTTCATGTCTTTCAGTGATTTGAAGTCCGCCCTGAACGTGCTGCCGGAAAACAGCAAATGGTGGAGGTCCCTGAACGGACAGTGGAAGTTCTACTGGGCCAAGGATCCGCAGAGCCGCCCGGCCGATTTTTACAAGCCGGATTACGACGTGAAGGACTGGAAGGAGATCAAGGTTCCCGCCTCCTGGCAGACCCAGGGCTACGGCACCCCCATTTATTCCAACCAGCCTTATCCTTTTGAGCGCGCGTGGCCGTATGTGATGAAGGAGCCCTCCAATAAGAATTATACGTCCTACAAGGAACGGAATCACGTGGGTTCCTACCGCCGCACGTTTGAGGTGCCCGCGGACTGGGACGGCCGGGAAGTGTATATGCAGTTTGACGGCGTGGATTCCTTTTTCTATCTCTGGATCAACGGCAAATACGTGGGCTTTTCAAGGATTCGCGCAATCCCGCCCGGTTTGACATCAGCCCCTACCTTAAAAAAGGGCGAGAACGTAGTGGCCGCAGAGGTGTACCGCCATTCCGACGGCGCTTATCTGGAATGCCAGGATATGTTCCGCCTCTCCGGCATTTTCCGGAATGTTTCCATCTTCGCCCTGCCGAAGGTGCATGTGCGCGATTTCTTTGTGCATACCAATCCGGTGGACCAGAGGGACTGGGCCCTGAACATCGACCATACCAAGCCCGGCACCATGGACGGCGACTGGCGTCTCCAGGTGGACGTGGATGTGCGCAACCTGTTCCCGGCCACGCAGAAGCTGGACGACTGCACGATTTCCATGGCGCTCTACGATTCCGCCGGAAAACTGGTGGAACCCGTGAAGCCCAAGGACGCTCCCTACGACGGCGTGATGGAAAAGCCCCTGCGCATTACCGGCATGAAGGATTTCAAAACTTCCCTGCTGGGCATTTATTCCAAGCCGAAGCTCTGGTCCGCGGAGGACCCCAACCTGTACACCCTGGTGCTGACCTTGAAGCGCGACGGCAAGACGGAGGAAATGGTTTCCTCCCGCGTGGGTTTCCGCAATGTGGTGATCAAGAGACAGCGTGTTCCTGGTGAACGGCAAGCCTGTCAAGGTGAAGGGCGTGAACCGTCATGAAAGCCATCCGGAGACCGGGCATTACCTGACTCCGGAACAGATGGAGCAGGAAGTGCAGATGATGAAGCGCGCCAATATCAACCACGTGCGCTGCTCCCATTATCCGGCGGATCCCTATTTCTACTACCTCTGTGACAAGTATGGCATTTACGTGCAGGACGAGGCCAACATCGAGTCCCACGGCTATTATTACGGCAAGGAATCCCTGTCCCATCCCATCGAATGGATGGCCGCCCATGTGGAACGCATCATGGCGATGGTGGAACGCAACAAGAACCACCCGAGCATCATCATGTGGTCCCTGGGGAACGAAGCCGGCCCCGGCCAGAATTTCCGTACTGCGGAAAAGATGGTGAAGGCGCGGGACATGTCCCGCCCCACCCATTATGAACGCAACAACGATATTGTGGACCTGGGCTCCAACCAGTATCCCTCCGTGGACTGGACGCGCTCCATGGCGGCCAACAAGGATTTCCCGAAGCCCTACTACATTTCCGAGTACGCGCACAACATGATGAACGCCATGGGCAACCTGGCGGATTACTGGGAGGCCATCGAATCCTCCGACCGCATCATGGGCGGCGCCATCTGGGACTGGGTGGACCAGGGCCTGTACAAGACCCTGCCGAACGGGGAGAAGATGCTCGCCTATGGCGGCGACTTCAACGACCATCCCAACAGTGGCCAGTTCGTGTTCAACGGCACCATCCTGGCGGACCGTACGCCGGAACCGGGCTATTTTGAAGTCAAGCATGTCCATCAGAATATCTCCACGTCCCTGACGGAAGACGGCAAGATTTCCATCTTCAACAAGAATTTCTTCACGGACCTGTCTCCGTATGACATTACCTGGACCCTTACGGAAAACGGGAATGTGGTGGCGGAAGGCGCGCTGAACACGCCTCCGGCCGGACCGCGGAGAAGATTGTGGTGCCCGTACCGGACATTCCCCAGTTGAAAAACCGGAAACCCGGTGCGGAATATGCCCTGCGCGTCAGCTACAAGCTCAAGAAGGACACGGACTGGGCAAAGAAGGGCTATGAACTGGCCTTTGACCAGCTTCAGCTTCCCGTCCAGGGAGGACTGCCCATGTTCACGGCCCCCGCGGGCAAGGTCACGCTGGGAGCGGACAAGCACACGGTGTCCGGCAAGGATTTCACCGTGCAGTTTGACCCGGCTACCGGGGAACTCAGCCAGTTCACCGTGAACGGTAAGCCCCTGTTCAAGACGCCCATGGCGGTGAACGCCTTGCGCGCCGCCTCCAGCAATGAGCCGGGCGTCATGTCCAAGAGCATGGCCAACGGCCTCCGCCAGCTCAAGCAGGAAGTGGTCAGCTATGAAGCCATTGACAACGGCAGCAGCGTGACGGTCAAGCAGTCCGTCAAGGTCAGCGGAGTCCAGGCTGAAAAGGTCAACGGCTACGGGGATACCAAGACCACCATCACTCCGGTGAAGGAGCCGCTGAATGATGCCAATACGCATTTCATCAACAATCAGGAATGGACCATTTACGCGGACGGCACCGTGGTGTGTCAGTCCGTGCTGCTGCCGCGCGGCAATCCCCTGGAGCTGCTGCGCCTGGGTTATGAGTTCCAGTTCCCCCGCCAATCTGGGCAACGTGGCCTATTACGGCCGCGGGCCGGAGGAGAATTACGCGGACCGCAAGAGCGGGATGCCGCTGGGCGTTTACAAGACCACCGCGAAGGACTCCTTCTTTCCGTACGGAAGGCCGCAGGATTGCGGCAACCATGAAGACACCCGCTGGGTGGCCGTTACGGACGACAAGGGGCAGGGGCTGCTTTTCGGTTCCCTGGGAACCCGTTTGCCTTTTCTGCAATTCCGTATACCACGACGGAGCTGATTCTGGCCAACCACCCCGTGGAACTGCCGAAGACGACGGACAGGACCGTGCTGGTTCTTTCCGCCGCCACGCGCGGCCTGGGGGGCGCCTCCTGCGGTCCGGGACCGATGAGCCGGGACATTATCAAGGCCAATAAGCCCTACCCGATGTCCTTCTTCATCCGTCCCGTCACGGCCAAGTCCTACAAGGGAGAGCTCCGCGTACCCGCTGCCGAATTGGACATGACCATGCTGACCCGCACAGACAAGTACGCGGTCAAGAGCGTGACCAGCCAGGAACAGGGCGAAGCGGACGCCGAGTTTGCCATTGACGGCGATCCCGGCACCTTCTGGCACTCCGAATATAACAAGACCGTGACCAAGCACCCGCACGTGCTGGCCGTGGACCTGGGCAAGGAACGGGAGTTTTCCGGAATTACCTATTTGCCCCGCCAGGACGGCAGCGCCAACGGCCGCGTGAAGGATTATTCCGTGGAAGTGAGCATGGACGGCGAGAAGTGGCAGCCTGCCGCCAAGGGTTCCTTCCCGAACAATGCGGACCTGCAGCAGGTGAAATTCGCCGCACCCGTAAAAGCCCGTTATTTCCGCTTCTCCGCCCTCAGCGAGGCGGGGGGCAGGGATTACGCCGCCGTGGCTGAACTGGAAATTATTCCGGTGAAGAAGTAGCTTCTGCGGCTCAACCCGCTTGCACGATCGCCCCGCCGTTTTTTAAAGCGCGCGGGGCGGTTCCTTTTCCTTCCTGCAAGGTTGGCAAAGTGCCGCAAATCCTGGCGCCAGTCGAATCGCCATGCGGTCTCCGGCTGCACTTGTATTTAAAAGTACATTCGCAGGTATTCGTTCGGCCGCCATTGCCGTCAAGGCTTGCGGCATTCCGACGGCCATTTCTGAATTAATAGCGGTTTGCTGATGGCATGCGGCTTCATGGGACTCTTTCCATCCATGTTTTCGTGATGAAAAAAGCCTCCGTACAGAGTAACCGCACGGAGGCTGATTGGTCAAGGAAAGCCTGTTTTTTATCTTCTTCTGCGCATCATCAGGGCCGCCAGGCCAAGCAGGCCCAATGTGGCCGTGGCCGGTTCGGGAATGAGCTGGAATCCATCGGGAGTGTTGTGGCCAAGGATGCATTCAACGTACCATTCACTTCCCAGTGCAGCAGCCTTATCCCGGGAAAGAAAATCAAGATAATTGGAACTAGGAAAATTCGGATCGGAGGGATAGGTGGCGAGACTGCCATCCTCAGTGTTGCGGAAGACGAATACGGCGATTTCGGTAGATGCATCAATGGTTGAACCGTTGCCGACCATCAGATAAAGAGGGGTATTTTCCAAGGTCAATCCCGCAGGCTGCTGGTATGATCCCGACAGGGAAAAGAGTCCGCCATTGGTAATAGATCCGTTGTCGGAAGAACTGACGTTGAGCGTGCTGACAAAATTGTTCCGAATATCGACTATTTGACTATAGCTCAGATTGCCTTGATCGTATTCATTTCCTCCGTTGGCCCATTTGACGTCGTTAAAGTTGTAATTCCAGTTTGTCAGGGTGCCGAGCATGGCACAACCGCTGCTGAGAGGGATTCCCAGGGTATCAGCGATGGAGGTATTATAATCCTCCTCGTTGGAAATGAGGTAATCGCCCGCCTGGACAAGTCCGCCGGCAAGGAAGGAGATTGAAGCAAGCGCACAAGTAAAGAAGGAATAGTGGGACATGGTTTGCTAAAAGGTTATTGTTGAGTGGAGATTGAAGAATTAATATTGATGTAGGCCGGAGTCTTGAAGAGGAAGAAATGGAAAAGAACTCCATGGAAGGGGATATCGGACACATCCTGTCCCTTCTCGTCTTCCCAACGGTCTCTCTGATAAGTACATTTTACCATGACGTTCTTGTCACCGAGGGGGACGTAAACGGCATCTCCTGATTGCAGAGTATTCTGCAGCCCGGTTTCCCGGAGGGAGTGGGCCAGGGGAAGCCTTGTGTGGAGCAGCGAATTTTGCCCGGCCAGCAGAAGTTTCTGATGTTTAGGAGATACTTCCCCAATGACGAAAGCCTTGATATCTTCCCCGGCCTTGCGAGTAATGTCCAACGGCTCATGGCCGAAGACGGGCATGCCGCCGACATCCTCCTTGGACCCTCTCCGCATCCATTGCGTTCCGGAGTAATATACCGCCTGTTTGGTAGTTTCCGAGTTGAAAATACTCGCATTGTCGGCGGAAGCCGCAGAGCCGCTTTTCAGTCCGAATTTGTTGTCATCGCCCAGCACGTCATTCAAAGTCCTCGCCTTGCGGAGAACATAGAAATCAGGAAAATTCCCCTTTTTGAGGAATTCGGCCAGAAGGGAGTCGCTTACCTCGATCTCATGCTCCTTCCAGCAGGAAGACGGTTTGCCTTCGGGATCACCTTGTTTTAATAAGGCTATTTGGTCTTTTTGGCTTTCAATACGTTTATGATGTGAACAGGGGGCCGGAAAAGTGGACCAGCAGGGGTATCCCACTGTGCCGGTTTCTGAACCTCCCCAACGGAAATCAGCACGGTCTATGTTGTGGTAGAACAGGCAGTTGGGCTGGTATTTATTGACGATGGGTTCCACATCAGGACCGTCACCTCGTGGGTCATCGGCTCCGCCATCAAACCAAATCATATATAAATCTCCATATCGGGTACAAAGTTCTTCCACCATTTTCTCGCAGAAGCGTTTATACCACGCCTGTCGGTTGGCGGCAAATTCTCCGTCACCGGCTACCTTGAAATTATGGATACCCAGGAGTGAATTCCACCGGATGCCTACATAGATGCCTGGCTGGATACCATATTTACGGCAGGAGTTGACAAAGTCGCGGACAATGTCTCCTTTGCCATCACGCCATTTTACAGCTTTCAGGCAGTATGGGTTTACGTCACTTTGCCACAATCCGAAGCCGGTTTCATGCGTGGCTGTGAGTACGGCGAATTTGCAGCCTGCGGCTTTAGCTGCCTGAACCCATTGGTCAGTATTCAATTGGGTGGGGTTAAAAATGTTATAATCTTCAATGGGACTGATACGGTTATTGCCTTGTCCGTAGCGGATGCCCCGTTCGTTTTTTCCGTGGAGATCTGCACGACGTTTCCGCAGGGCTTGAGCGGGTCCAGTCCCGTAGCGTATTTCAGCAGGTTGGGGATGCCGTCTCCGGCGGGAGAATCAGTGGGGCCTGTCTGGTCCGTATCCGGGTCCCGGGAGGCGATTTCATCCTCCTTCCATTCGTCCCAGGTGCGCTTCTGACCGCGTTGGACCACGGTTGCGGAGCGGACGGTTCCGAAGGAGGAAAAGGCAAGCTCCGCCGTGCGGGAGCCTGCTGCGGCATTGGCCGCTGCGGTAACGGACACGGTTCCGTTGCCCGTCTCCGTGCCCTGCGTTCCGGTGATGTCCAGCCAGTCCGCCGTTTTGGATACGTTCCACGCAACGTCACAGGTGACGGAGAAAACGGCTGTTCCCCCGTTTTTGGGAAGAATGAGGATGGAAGGGGAAAAGGTGAGAGAAGGCTCCCTGCCGGACTGGATGATGGTCATGACGGCCGGCTGGATGCCGGGAACGGAGATGGTGATGGCTCCCGCGCGTTCTCCCGCTCCTTCCCAGCGGTCCACGCTGTAGGTGACCGTGCCGTTTCCGGAGCCTGAAGAGGGGGAGACGGTTATCCAGCCTGCGGAGGAGGTGGCTGTCCAGGAAGCATCGCTGGAGACGGTGAATGTGGCCGCCGTTGTTCCCTCCGCTCCCACGCGGATGATCTGTCCCGTGGCGGGAACGTCCAGGGAAGGCAGGAATTCTTCATACGGAATGCGCAGGAAAAAGATGTTTTCATCCCCGTTGAGCCCTTCATAAAGCACGCCGATGTGGCCGTCCCCCGTTTCGCAGATGTCGGAATAGCCGGAGGAGGGGCGGGAATCGTAAAGAACCTGGCTGCCGGAGGGCCATGTGGAGCCTTCGTCAAAGGAGGCCTTGAGAGTCATCAGGGCGCGCGGGGCGGCGGTTTTGGCGGGGTTGGAGAAGAGAAGGGCCCTGCCGATGTTCCCGGAGTTTTCCACGGCAAGCTGGCTGGCCTGGCAGGCGGCGGGCTCCGGCAGCGCTTTCAGGTTGGTGGCATGGGCCGTCCACGTCTTGCCCATGTCATCCGTGGTGAAGATTTTCCGGTACCCGCTCCTGTTTTCATTGCGGGCGTTGAGCATCAGGCGCCCGTCGCTGAGCTCCGTGACCACGCATTCGCTGGAGCTGGCCCCGATGCCGAGCGTGCCGGCTTTTCCCGTATCCTCGCTGATCCAGGTCTGGCCGCGGTCCAGGGAATAAATGATGCAGGACTGGGGTGTGCCCGCGCCGCTGGTACCCGTCCATATCTGGGAGGGGAAGACAATGGGGCGCACGCCGTTGACCGTCTTTTTCATGGTGATGCCGTGGCCCGGACCCTGGAAGAAGGACTTCCAGGCCTTGTTCTTGATATCCTTGTTGATGCTCCTGGGCTTCGTTTTTACAAACTCCCCGGTATCCGGATCAATGGAACCCCACGTCTGGCCGTTGTCCGTACTGCATGCCACCACGTATTGGACGGTTTCCAGGCTTTCCACGTCCACGTTGGCCTTGGAGGAGGCCAGCCCGTGCCTGGCGATGCCTGCCACCCACAGGGTGCCGTTGACTTCATCCAGCAGGATGCAGGGGTCGCTGACGCCGTAGCCGGAGTTGTAATCATTGGCGGAATTGCCCGTGGGGTTGAAGTTGACGGCCACGTTGACGGGCGTCCAGGTGCGGCCGTTGTCCGTGGAGCGGCTGCACCCCGTGTCAATATTGGCCTGCATGTCGTTCCGGCCGTCGTAGCGGATGTCAAAGACGGAGACCAGGTCTCCGTTCCTGGCGCGCACAATGCCCGGAATGCGGAATTTCCTGGAGGTCTTTCCTTCCGTGGGCCCTCCGTAAACGGGGTCGTTCGCCTTGGCGATGGCATAGCCTATCCGCTGCCGGGCCGTCACTCCGCCGGTAACATCCGTCGTTTCCCCGTCCACGGTAACGGAGGCGATTCTGGCGCCCACCTTGTGGTCCATGCTGGCGGAATCCTTGAGCTTAACGCTGACCCAGAAGTAATATTGCTGGCCGTCCGTGAGCGCCCCCGGAGTGACGGGGAAGGTCATGACGGGGGCCGGCGGCTGGGCGGGGCTGGCCAGGATGCCGGGGGAACTCATGGCGCCGTGGCCGCTGCTGCCGTAGGCGGGGGGTGGAGTAAATGCTGTTGGCGTCCCCGGTGTAAAGGGAGACGCTTTCAATGTCTCCCAGGTCATCGGACGGGCTCATGTCCACGGTGACGGACATGCCGGCATAGGAGGCGGGGACGTTCGTCAGGGAAAAGCGGAGAATGCCGTTGGCCTCCATGCGGATCATGGCCGGCCATGCTTCTGCGGCGCTGGAAAAGGGCTGGAAGGGAGAAAGGACCAGATCATCGAAAAGAACGCCCGTATTGGCAGGAGCTTCACAGCGGAAAATAAGGCGGACGGTCCCGGACGGGAGAACTCCCCTGCACTTGCTGGGTCATGGGGCTGTTTCCCGTTTGCAGGGAGGAACCGTCTACGGCCAGCGTTTCATTCCCTTCCTGGTCCGCGGCATGAATGGTGAAAGAAAAGGGACTATCGCGCATCCAGCGTTCCCCCGTCAGGGAAAGAATTTTTCTGGCCGTCAGGGGGGAAGGCAACGTCAGTGTGGCTGTGCTTTTGGTTCCGGTGCCCTGGCCTGTCAGCCGCATGCAGTTGGGCAGGGAGGAATAACGGTTGTCAGCAATGGCGGCGTGGCCGCTTTCCGCTGTCATGGTTCCCAGAGCGGTGGCCAGGGTGGTGAAGCCGCCCGTCGGGAATGAATCAAAATTTTCGGAAACGGCCTCGTCTGCTCCCCTCGTCATGCCGGTGCCCAGGCACAGGAAAAACAGGACGGCGGCGGAAATGAAGGTGTGGCGGAGGGTCTGGAAAGTGTTCATCATGAGAAAGGAAAGAAAAACTTTTAAAAATGCCTGATAGCAGAAAGGACGGGAAATGAGAACAAAAATAGAAAAGGGAGGGGGAAAATTAATAAAATTTTAACGGTTGTTCTGGTCTGTTTTATTTGTGCTGTGAACAGAGTTCCTCTAACATGAATCCATTGTTGAGGAGGCCATCACCCCTCCCCCCTTTTTCCATGTTTTCAGAAGTGCACTCGGACAGCCAGCGGGCGGACAGAATTCTGGCCTCCATCCGGAGGGAGGAATCCCGTTCAGGCCGTGGCCTGTTGAAAATTTTCTTCGGTATGGCTCCGGGCGTGGGAAAGACGTATGCCATGCTGGAGGCCGCCATCCAGGCGGCGGACAAGGGGGTGGAGGTGATCATCGGTGTGGCGGAGTCTCATGGCCGGGAGGACACAATGCGGCTGATCGGCAGGCTGCCGCGTCTTCCCATGAAGAAGACGGTTTACCGCGGCGTGGAGATGGAGGAATTTGATTTGGAGGAGGCGCTGCGCCTGAAGCCCCGGCTTATCCTGATAGACGAGCTGGCGCACACGAACGTGCCCGGCCTGCGCCATAAAAAACGTTATCAGGATGTGGAGGAGCTTCTGGCTGCGGGCATTGACGTCTATACCACTCTGAACGTGCAGCATCTGGAAAGCCGGGCGGATACCGTGCATGACATCACGGCCGCTCCCGTGCAGGAGACCGTGCCGGATTCCGTGCTGGCGGAGGCGGATTGCATTCAGCTGGTGGACATTGCCCCCGACCAGCTGCGCGCCCGCCTGCGGGAGGGGAAGGTATACGGCGCGCCGCAGGCTTCCGCCGCGCTGGACAATTTTTTCAAGGAGTCCAACCTGATGGCCCTGCGGGAGCTGGCCCTGCGTATCATGGCGGAGAAGGTGGATCATGAGCTGACGGAGGTACGCACCATTTCCGGGGACCATTCCATCTGGCGCAGCGGGGAACGGCTGATGGTGGCCGTGGGCCCCAGCCCTTTTTCCGCCCGGCTGGTGCGCTGGACGCGGCGCATGGCGTATGCCCTGAATGCTCCGTGGATTGCTCTTTCCGTTGACACGGGTGCCCCGCTGTCCCCGGAACAGCAGCAGAGATTGGACGCCAATCTGGAATTGGCCCGGCGACTGGGAGCGGAAGTGATCGTGATGCCCGGTTCCGATTTGGCGGAGACGCTGCTCCGCATGGCTTTTTTACGGAACGTAAGCCAGATCGTGGTGGGCAAACCGCAGGAAACCTACCTCTGGGGGCTGGTGCGGCCCATGTCCCTGGTGGACAAGTTGGTGAAGGGAAGCGACCAGATCGACATTTATGTGGTTCCCGCGGCTCCCGGACCGGGGAGGAACCGGTGGAGGAGCTGGCACCGTGAAGCGGGGAGATGTGGCCGGGATTACTGGCTGGCCGCAGGCGTGACGGCGGCCGTGACCGGAATCGGCCTGCTGATTGCATCGTTTACCGGTTATTTCGCTCCCGGATTCCTGTATCTGGCGGGAGTCGTGGGCCTGGGTTTTTTCATCCGTTCCCGCTGGGCCATGCTGATGGCCGCCGCACTGAGCGCCTTGTTATGGAACCTTTTGTTCATTCCTCCGGTCATGACGTTCAAGATAGAACGGCTGGAGGACGCCCTGATGTGTCTTTTCTTTTTTCTGGTGGCTCTTTCCACGGGGCGACTTACTTCCCGTCTGAGGATCCGCGAGCAAGAGGAACGTGAACGGGAGAAGAAGACCAATGCGCTGTTCCTGTATTCGCGGGCCATTGCCTCCGCTGCGGATGCGCCTTCCCTGATTTCCGTTGCCCTGGGACAGATGAGCCAGATCATGGGGGTGCTCATGGCCGCCATGACGCCCGGGAAAGGGACGCGCGGCCTGGAGCTGTGGGAGTCCGGCGGAGCTTTTCCCATGGATGACAAGGAATGGAGCGTGGCAGCCTGGTGTCTGGAGCATCGCCGCCCCGCAGGCAGGTTTACGGATACGCTTCCGGTAGCGGAAGGGTTTTACCTGCCCATGATGTCCGGGGAACACTGCATGGGCGTGCTGGGCGTGAGGGCGGAAGGAAAGGACCGCCTGACGGCGGGTCAGAAGGATTTGCTGGAGAGCATGGGCGCACAGCTGGCCATGGCGCTGGAACGGGGAGGAATTGCGGGCGGAACGGACGCGGGCGCGGCTCATGGAAGAGTCGGAAAAACTGCACCGTTCCCTGCTGGACAGCGTTTCCCATGAGTTCAAGACGCCTTTGGCCGTAATTGAGGGAGGTTGCGAGAAGCTGGCGGTCAGCACCGCCTCCGCACCGGAAGAACGGGAAGAGTATGCGGAAATTCTGCTGGCTGCGCGCCGTCTGCGCCGTCTGGTGAAGAATTTGCTGGATGTCAGCCGCTTGGAGTCCGGAGCACTGAAACCAAAACTGGACTGGTGCGACCTGGGGGACGTGATTGAAGGAGCGATGGCCGCTACTAGGGAAGCGCGCCGGGACCATTCCGTTTCCGTTGCCCTGCCGCCAGATTATCCGCTGGTGAAGGCGGATTTTTCCCTGATGGAACAGGTACTGGTCAATTTGCTGCTGAATGCCTGCGTGCACACGCCCGGCGGAACGCCCGTGACATTGAAGGGCGGGATTGATTCCGTCCGCGGCCAGGTCTGGCTGGATGTGCACGACCTGGGACCGGGAATTCCCGCGGAACAGGCGGAGAATGTTTTTGAGCGCTTCCGCACAACGCGCGTCGGTGGGCTGGGCCTGGGGCTTTCCATTGTGCGGGGGTTCATGGAGGTGCAGGGCGGGTCCGTTTCTTTGGTACCCGTTTCCTCCGGAACCTGTTTTCGTCTGACGCTCCCCCTCGTGGAACACGGCGAGGTACCTGAAGAATAAAATTCCGGCTTTAGAAAAGATGACCGACATTCCTCCAGATATTCTGATTATTGATGACGAACGGCAGATACGCCGTTTGCTGAAGCTGACCCTGTCCGGAGCGGGCTACCATGTCCGGGAGTGTGAAACCGGGCAGCTGGGTCTGAGCGAGACGGCCCTGAAACGGCCGGATGCCATTATTCTGGACCTGGGACTTCCGGACATTACCGGACTGGAAGTGTTGACGCAGCTCCGGGAATGGACGCAGGTTCCCATTCTGATTTTGACGGCGTGGGACCGGGAGGACGAGAAGGTGGCTGCCCTGGACGCCGGGGCGGATGATTACCTGACCAAGCCGTTCAGCGGCAGGGAACTGCTGGCGCGCCTGCGCGTGATGCTGCGCCGGGGCCGTCCGGAGAGGGAGCCCTCCGTGTTCCGGCTGGGTTCCGTGGTGGTGGACCTGAGCTCCAGGCGCGTGGAAAAGGGGGAAGGAGGAAGTTCACCTGACCGCCAAGGAGTACGATATCCTGCGCCTGCTCCTGCTGCACCAGGGCAAAGTGATGACCCACCGCCAGCTTCTCCGTGAAATCTGGGGTCCCCGGCATGAGGAGGATACGCATTACCTGCGGGTCCACATTGCCCACCTGCGCCAGAAACTGGGAGATTCCGATCCGGAAAACCGCATTATCCGCGCGGAGTCAGGTCTGGGATACAGGATTGCGGCGGACGGAGCGGAATAAGCTTTTTCCGTTTCCGTCGGCAGGGAGGAGACGCGGCTCCGGATTCCGCACTGCCGGAAATATATTTTTTCCTAACGGTTGCGGAGCATGGCTTAACTTAACGCGGGTCAATAGGCTGTGTAGTATTCAGGACGTATTCGATACGTCTTTATGAAGATTAATTACACCGCAATGAAGATAGGAGCGGCAGCCCTGGGCTGCGCTATGATGACAGGAAACATTTGCCGGGGGGAAGAAGTCGCCGCCAGGTCCATATCCTCCCTGGCGGAAGTGCAGCAGGCCATGATCCCTTCCACGGACAGGGACTGGTCCTTTTCCCTTTCCGCCGGATGGTCCAGCAAGTACGTGACGGAAGGGCTGGATTGTCTGCCGCACAGCGGCATTTGGGAGGTGGCTCCCGGCATTTCCTGGAAGGATTTTACGCTTGGCGCCTGGTATGCCGGAGGGGATTCCGCCAATTATGATGAACTGGACCTGGTACTGGGCTACGCCTGGAACCTGGGTGACTGGACCGTCAATCCCTGGTACGAACACCAGTTCTATTTCACGCAGGATTACAATGTGGCCAATCCGGCCCTGACCGTTTCCTACACGGTAGCGGACTGGCTCACCGCAGGCGTGGAAACCCAGGTGAAAGTGGAGCATCAGGATTTTGAATCCTATTACAGCGTGTTTGTACAGATGGAATGGTCTCCCATGGAGAACGTGACTGTGACGCCGCTGGTCCGGTACGGTTACAACGGGGGCTATAATGTGGATTACGACGACGGTTCCAACTGCATTGACTGGAGCCTGGGCGTGACCTGGAAGTTTGCGGAGCATTATTTCCTTTCCTGCTCCGTCAATTATTCCCAGGCGCTTACGGTGCTTCACCGCCGACGCGCCGGAGATGAGTTCTGGATGGGGTTCCGTCTGGGCATGGAATTCTGATGGGGTGCCCTGACGGCAGGAAAGACGGGCTTCCGGGCGGGATTTTAATTATTTCTTAATGCCCGGAAACCCTTTGTTAACTACCCGGAATTCCGGGAATGCGTATAGAGTTGCGTTATGTCCTCACACGACTTGTTCATCATTGTCTTATTCATAGGCATACTGGTCGCCTTCACCCCGTTGCTCGGGAAGTGGCTGGCGAATGTTTTACAGGGAGAGCCGACCTGGTTTTCCCGGCTCCTGGGGCCCGTGGAGTCCTGCGCCTACCGTATGGCCGGCGTGGATCCTTCCCGGGAAATGGACTGGAAAAAATATCTGGCCGCCGTTCTTTTATTCAATGCCGCCGGATTTCTCATTCTGTTCCTTTCCCTGCTGTGTCAGAAATGGCTGCCGCTGAATCCCGCCGGTACGGAAAACATGAGGTGGGACATTGCTTTCAATACGGCAGTCAGCTTCATGACCAATACGAATTGGCAGTTCTACTCCGGCGAAGGGCCGGAGGGCATCAGCTACTTTGTGCAGATGACCGGGCTGGGCGTGCAGAACTTCGTCAGCGCCGCCACGGGGATTGCCGTCATGGCCGCCCTGATCCGCGGCCTGAAGAGGAAATGTGCTTCCACCCTGGGCAATTTCTGGGCGGACCTGACGCGGAGCACCTTGTATTTCCTTATTCCCATTTCCGTCGTCGTTGCGCTCCTGCTGGTATCCCAGGGGGTGGTGCAGTCCTTTGACGGCCCCACGACCGTGGCTGGCATGGACGGCGTGGAGCAGGTGATTCCCAACGGTCCGGCGGCCTCCCAGGTGGCGATCAAGCAGCTTGGGACGAACGGCGGCGGTTTCTTCGGGAACAATAGTACCCATCCGTTTGAAAACCCCACGCCATTCAGCAACATGATTGAAATGCTCTCCCTCCTGCTGATCGGCTGCGCCTGTCCGTACGCCTACGGCGTGATGATCGGGAAAAGGAAACAGGGCTGGATAATCTTCGGAGCCATGATGCTTCTGCTTGTAACGACCATTGGCCTGTCCCAGTGGGCGGAGCACGCCGGGAACCCGCTGTTCCCCGGCCTGGAAATGCTTGAAGGGAAGGAAGTGCGTCTCGGCATCACGAACAGTTCCCTGTGGTCCGTAGCCACTACCGCTTCTTCCAACGGTTCCGTGAACTGCATGCACTGCAGCATGTCTCCGCTGGCCGGCGGCATCGCCCTGTTCAACATGCTGCTGGGGGAAGTGATTTTTGGGGGACTGGGCTGCGGTTTGTACGGCATGCTGATGTTCGCCATGATTACCGTGTTCCTGTGCGGGCTGATGGTGGGCCGCACGCCCGAATTCCTGGGCAAAAAGATTGAAGCGCGGGAAGTGCGGTGGTCCATGGTGGGCGTCCTGCTGCCCGGCATTGCCGTTCTGGCCATGAGCGGCCTGGCGGCCGCTACGGAGGTGGGGCGGGAATCCATCTGCAACGCCGGTCCCCACGGGCTGACGGAAATCCTGTACTGCTTCGGCTCCCAGGCCGGGAACAACGGCAGCGCCTTCGCGGGACTGTCCGTGGGCGATACGCCGTTCTATTCCCTGCTGGGCGGCCTGGCGATGCTGCTGGCCCGTTTCGGCGCCATTATTCCGGTGATGATCATTGCCGGGAGCATGGTGTCCAAAAAGACCGCCCCGCCCGCCCAGGGCACCATGGCGACGGACAACCTGATGTTCATGATCCTGCTGGTAGCCGTCGTGCTGATCGTAGGCGCCCTCACCTTTTTCCCGGCTCTGGCTCTGGGGCCCATTCTGGAGCATTTGCTCCTGTATTCGGGAAGCGTGCTGTAAGGCGCATTTGCCAACAATTCAAATTTCAAGATGATGAGAGAAGAAAAGAAAAATACATTCTGGTGCGACAAGGCCATGCTGAAAACGGCTTTCCGGGACGCATTGCGCAAATTCGATCCGCGCGCCCTGTCCAAAAACTTTGTGATACTTGTCACGGCCCTGGGCGCCCTGATCTCCACTATCGTCCTTGTCAGGGACGTGGCCGCGGGGCAGCCTTTCAGCTTTACCCTGCAAATTACGCTCTGGCTCTGGTTCACGGTCCTGTTCGCCAATTTTGCGGAAGCATGGGCGGAAGGGCGTGGAAAGGCCCAGGCGGACGCTCTGAAAAAAATGCGCGTGTACGTCAACGCCCGCCTGCTGACGGACAAGGGAACGGAGGAAATCGTTTCCGTTTCCGAACTGCGCAAGGGACAGAAGGTGCTGTGCGAAGCAGGGGACGTCATTCCGCTTGACGGCGAAGTGATTGAAGGCATTGCCAGCGTGGACGAGTCCGCCATTACGGGCGAATCCGCCCCGGTCATCCGGGAAAGCGGCGGCGACCGCAGCGCCGTGACGGGCGGCACCCGCGTGATCAGCGACGGCATTGTCATCCGCATCACGGCGGAGCCGGGCAATACCTTCCTGGACCGCATGATTGCCATGGTGGAAGGCGCCAGCCGTCAAAGGACGCCCAATGAAATCGCGCTGGGCATTCTGCTGGCGGCGCTGACCATCGTTTTCATTGCCGTGGTGTTTTCCCTGCCAGCCATGGCCGGGTACATTGAGGATTCCGCGCGGGAGCTCGGCTTCCGTGCGGATGGCCATATTTCCCTGCCGGTTCTGGTCTCCCTGCTGGTGTGCCTGATTCCGACGACGATCGGCGGCCTGCTGAGCGCCATCGGCATCAGCGGCATTGACCGTCTGGTGCGCCGGAATGTGCTGGCTACGTCGGGCCGCGCCGTGGAAGCGGCCGGGGACATCGACGTGCTGATGCTGGACAAGACCGGCACCATCACCTTCGGCAACCGTATGGCGAATGAATTCCTGCCCGCTCCCGGCGTGGAGGAACAGAAGCTGGCGGAAGCCGCCCAGCTTGCCTCCCTGTCCGATGAAACGCCGGAAGGCCGCAGCATCGTCGTACTGGCCAAGAAGCTGTTCGGCATCCGGGGAAGCCACATGGATGCCGAACATGTCGCCTTTGTCCCGTTCTCCGCCTCCACGCGCATGAGCGGCGTGGACATTGCCGGGCATGACGGCCAGCCGGCCGTCTCCATCCGCAAAGGCGCGGCGGAAAGCGTAGCGCAGTGGGTGAAGGAGCAGGGCGGGACTTTCCCGCAGGAAGTGGAGATGACCGTCCAGAACGTAGCCCGCGCAGGAGGAACCCCGCTGGTTGTAGCCAGGGGAAGGGACGTGCTGGGCGTCATTTATCTGAAAGACATTGTCAAGGGAGGCATCAAGGAACGCTTCGCCCGTCTCCGGGCCATGGGCATACGCACCGTCATGGTGACGGGGGACAATGCCCTGACCGCCGCTTCCATTGCGGCGGAGGCCGGCGTGGATGATTTCATGGCGGAAGCCACGCCGGAAATGAAGCTGGCGCGCATCCGGGAGGAACAGGCGGCTGGCCATCTGGTAGCCATGACCGGAGACGGCACCAACGACGCGCCCGCCCTGGCCCAGGCCGACGTGGGCGTGGCGATGAATACCGGCACGCAGGCCGCCCGGGAGGCGGGCAACATGGTTGACCTGGACAGCAACCCGACCAAATTGATCGAGATCGTGGAGATCGGCAAGCAGCTGCTGATCACCCGCGGTGCGCTGACGACCTTCTCCTTTGCCAATGATGTGGCCAAATACTTCGCCATCATTCCCGCCATGTTCGCGGGGCTGTTCGTTGCTGACGGCATGGTCAACGGCCCGCTTTCCGCACTGAACGTCATGGGGCTGCATTCCCCGCAGAGCGCCATTTTGAGCGCCGTTATTTTCAATGCCCTGATCATTGTGGCATTGATCCCGCTGGCCTTGAAAGGGGTTTCCTACCGTCCGTCCGGGGCCGCCTCCCTGCTGAAACGCAACATCCTCATCTACGGCGTCGGAGGCCTGATTGCGCCTTTCATCGGTATCAAGCTCATAGACATGGCCGTCACGGCCCTGCACCTCGTCTGAACAATCAAAACCCAACCTGTCGAATTATTATGAAATGGACATTTCCCAATCTGCGCCTTTTCCTGGCGCTGGCCGTCATCACCGGCGGCATTTATCCCGCGGCTGTCACACTCGTCAGCCTGGCCGTATTCCCCCACCAGGCGCATGGCTCCCCTGATCCGGAATGAGCAGGGGGAAGTCATCGCGTCGGAGCTCATCGCCCAGCCCTTTACTTCCGCCAAATATTTCTGGCCCAGGCCTTCCGCCGGAGACTACGCCACCATGCCTTCCGGAGCCAGCAACCTTTCCTGGACTTCCGCAGAGCTGGTGAAGACGGTGGCGGAACGCAAGGCAGCGCTACTGAAGGCCCACGGCCTGCCGCAGGGGACGCCCGTTCCGGCGGACCTGCTTTTTGCGTCCGGCAGCGGTCTGGAGTCCTTCATCTCACCGGAGGCGGCGGAATTCCAGGTGAACCGCGTTGCCGCCGCCCGGGGAGAGGACCCGGAAAAAATCCGGAAGACGGTGGCCGAACATTTCATCAGTGGAGGCATTCTGGGGGAAAACGTGATTAACGTGATGACTTTGAACGCCGCCCTGGATAAATTGCCCCGCAGTTAGCGGCAGGGAGCAACAAGCGCCCCGGTCCGGAAAATACCCCTGCGGAGAAATCGCCCGGTTTTGGCCGGCGCCTTGGCTCTGCGTCTTTTTCCGGTCCCCGGGCGCTTGTCATTTGCAGGATGGCATCCGGGGATGAACCGGCACCCTCTTTATTTTTTGCCGTCCAAAAGAAACAGGGACGCCCCGTGCGGGTTAAGTTCCACATTCATTTCCTGCCGGATGGTGCCGGCGTCTTCCTGTTTCCACAAGTCCCGGACGTTTTGCGGAGATTTCAATTTGAGGAGGGAAAGCGGCACCTTGACGGTCCGGCGCTGGTTGCCCGTATTGAAGAAGCCGATGGCGCACCGGGTGCCGTCCAATGGTTTGACCCATACTTCGCAATCATTGGCGGATAAGACCTTTTCCGCAGGTCCGTAAAATGTCTGGTTGACGGCAATCACTTCCCTGTTGCACAGGAGGCCCCGGGTAAAATCGTCCAGATGCTCCAGATCGCATGAAATGATCAGGGGGGCGGACATAATGGACCAGAAGGACATTTGGAAATATTGTTCATCCGGAGTCAGCCGGGTGGGTTCGAAAGTGGTGTTCGCACGCCCGACTTTGCCCAGCCGGCCGATCTGGAGCATATCGGGATCATTCCAGTGTCCCGGTCTGGTGTAAGGCTGCCATTTCCCCTGGGAGGAAGCGATTTTTTTCAAGCTGCCCCAATGGTCTTCAATATCTCCGGTAGTGCGCCATACGTTGGTTATTTTGCTGATGGGACCGGCAATTTCAAACGGGGTTGAATTGGAGACGCTCAGGACAATATCCCTGCCGCTTTTTTTCAAGTCTGAGGCGATTCTCTCCGTATTAGGTACGTCGATCAGGTACCAGTCCATCTTCACGTAATCGAACCCCCATTCCGCCCACTGCCGGGCATCCTGGGTAACCATCCATACGGGGCCGACCTTGGTGGCTCCCAGTTGTTTGGACCCCGGGCAGGCGCCAAACAACTGGTCGGGTTGCGGACGTTTGTTTTCCGGAAGAGCCAGAGAGGAATAATCTCCCTGGGGATTGGGGGAAGAACCGCCTATGTAGCCGGCATAAGTGCCCATCCACGGGGAGGAATAAATCCCCGCCTTGAGTCCGAGGCTGTGGATTTCATTGCACATGGCCTTCATGTCCGGAAAGCGCTTGTTGGGCTGGATGGCGCGGTACTTGCCGCCTCTGGCGCCCTGCCAGCAATCGTCAATGTTGACGTAGCTGTAGCCGTAGCGGGCCAGCCCGGAATTTACGAGCAGACGGGCGGTTTTCAGGATGTTTTCCTGGCTTACGCCGCCGCTGTAGGAATACCAGCTGCTCCAGCCCATGGGAGGCGTCAGGCATATTTCCTGCCCGATGCGGATGGTGATGGTTCCTTGTGTTTTGCCGTGGCTGTTGCTTGCCTGCACGGGAAAGGAATAAACTCCCGGGCGGCTGATTTTACCTGTGATGATGCCGGTTTCCTTGTCCAGCTTCAGCCCTGGAGGAAGTTTGGCGGCGGCGAAGCTCATGGGGCGTTCTCCGCTGGCGCAGACGGAGAACTGGATGGGAGAGCCGGGACGGGCTCCGAAGAGCCGCGGTTCATTCAGGAGGGGAGCCGGTGATTCCGGAGGAGTCAGGCGCAGCCCGGATTCAGGGGCCGGGTACGGGGAAGGCATTTCCTTGGAGAAAACGGGCATGGGAGCCAGGAACAGAACGGAGCAGGCGAGCGAGGGGAAAAAAGAGGTCATTGTGATGTCGAATAAAAGGTAATGAGAAAGGAAGAATTCAATTTATGAAAAGAAGCAGTCCATGGCAACGACATAGTAAGATTTCCGGAGATAAATTTTTAGATAACAGGAAAAATCTTGTTTACCTATTCAACGGTTGGGACCATTCTTATGTCTAAAACACCAACATACCATGCTTAATAATCTAACAACAAAATTTCAAGAAGCGCTGATGCAGGCGCAGCAGGCCGCGGGGCGGCTGGGAAAGCCGGAAATCTCTTCTCTTGATGTTCTGGTGGCGTTGTTGGAGCAGGAAGGCGGCATTCTGCCTCCCATTCTCCGCAAGGCATCCTGTGATCCGGGACTTCTCCTTCAGGCCGCAAAGAGTGAAGTGGCCCATGAACCCACCCAGAGCGGAGCTTCCACACAGCCGCAGATAGGCCGTGACCTGGCTACCGTGATGCAGGCCGCGGAGGAAGAGCGCAAAAAGCTCAAGGACGACTACCTCAGTGTGGAACATTTCATGCTGGGCGCCCTGGACACGCAGAACAAGGTGCACCAGCTGACCGACACGTTCGGCCTGACCAAGGACAATTATCTGGCCGCCATGAAGGAAGTGCGCGGCAACCAGCGCGTAACGGACGACAATCCGGAAGGCAAGTACCAGACGCTGGAAAAATACGGCACGGACCTGACGGCCCGCGCCCGCGCCGGAAAAATCGACCCGGTGATCGGCCGTGACACGGAAATCCGCCGCGTACTCCAGATACTTTCCCGCAGAACCAAGAACAATCCCGTGCTCATCGGCGAGCCCGGCGTAGGGAAGACCGCCATTGCGGAAGGTCTGGCGCGCCGCATCGTGAACGGCGACGTTCCGGAAAGCATGCGCAACAAGCGCATCGTGTCCCTGAACATCGGGTCCATGCTTGCCGGGGCCAAGTATCGCGGGGAATTCGAGGAACGCTTGAAATCTTTCCTGAAGGAAGTGACGGAATCCAACGGTGAAATCATCCTCTTCATTGACGAACTGCACACCATTGTGGGAGCGGGCGCCAGCGAAGGGGCCGTGGATGCGTCCAACCTGCTCAAGCCCGCCCTGGCGCGCGGCGAACTGCGTACCATCGGCGCGACGACGCTGGACGAATACCGCAAGTACATTGAAAAGGATGCCGCCCTGGAACGCCGGTTCCAGCCCGTCATGGTGGCGGAACCCAGCGTGGAGGATACGATCGCCATTCTGCGCGGATTAAAGGAACGGTATGAAGTGCACCACGGCGTGCGCATCACGGATGCCGCCATCGTGGCCGCCGCCACTCTTTCCGACCGCTACATTTCCGACCGGTTCCTGCCCGACAAGGCGGTGGACCTGGTGGACGAGGCCGCCGCCCGGCTCAAGATTGAACTGGACTCCATGCCTTCGGAAATTGACCAGATTGAACGCGAAACTATGCAGCTCGAAATGGAGCGGCAGGCGCTCGCGAAGGAGGAAGACGCGGACAGCAAGGCCCGTCTGGAAAAGATCACCAAGGAACTGGCTGACCTGAAGGAAAAATCCGGTTCGATGATTGCCCAGTGGAAGAGTGAAAAAGCCGCGCTGGACGCCGTCCGCGTGGAACAGGAAAAAATAGAGGCCCTCAAGATTGAAAGCGAACGGGCCAAGCGGATGGGCGACTTGACACGCGCCTCTGAAATCACTTACGGAGAACTGCCGGAGGCCGAACGGGCCCTGGCGGAGGGAAAGGAAAAACTCAACAAGATGCAGAAGGCGGACGGAGGCCTGCTGAAGGAGGAAGTCACGGAGGCGGACATCGCCAAGGTGGTCGCCACCTGGACCGGCATTCCCGCCGCACGCCTGCAGGAAGGGGAACGCGCCAAGCTCGTCCACATGGAGGAACGCCTCGGAGCCCGCGTCATCGGGCAGAAGCAGGCGGTCAAGGCCGTGTCTGACGCCGTGCGCCGTGCCCGTGCGGGGCTTCAGGATGAAAACAGGCCCATCGGCTCCTTCATGTTCCTGGGGCCCACGGGCGTGGGCAAGACGGAACTCAGCAAGGCGCTGGCGGAATTCCTCTTTGACGATGAAAACGCCATGATCCGGATAGACATGTCCGAATACATGGAAAAACACTCCGTAGCCCGGCTTATCGGGGCTCCTCCCGGATACGTGGGCTACGAAGAAGGCGGCCAGCTTTCCGAAGCCGTGCGGCGCCGTCCCTACTGCGTGATTCTGTTTGATGAAATTGAAAAGGCCCATCCGGACGTTTTCAATGTACTTCTCCAGGTTCTGGACGACGGCCGCATTACGGACGGGCAGGGACGTACGGTGGACTTCCGCAACACGGTCATCATCATGACGTCCAACATCGGCAGCCAGTACATCCTCAATGAAATCAACGCGGAACAGCGCGAAGCCAAGGCGATGGAAGCCCTGCGGGGTCACTTCCGCCCGGAATTCCTGAACCGCATTGATGAAATCATCATCTTTGACCGGCTGACGGCGGAAGAACTCAAGGGTATTGTGGACATTCAGCTTCAGCGTGTCCGCAAGCGCTTGGAAGCCAAGGGCCTGTTCCTGCGCATGACTCCAGAGGCTACGGCCCTGGTAGCGGACCACGGCTTTGACCCCGTCTATGGAGCCCGTCCCCTCAAGCGTGCCATCCAGCACGACCTGCTGGACCCCCTCAGCCTTAAACTCCTGGAAGGAGACTTCCCGGAAGGGACGGAAATCGTGGTCCGGGAAAAGGGAGGCAAGCTTGACTTTACCAAGGAAAAGAAATAACTGAAAAGCCCGTATTTCCGGCGTGATCCGGAAGCGGACAGGGGCGCGGCATCATGCTGCGCCCCTGTTTATTGGGTAGCGCGGAGAGAAAAGGACATGCATGGGTTTCATATCTCCTTATTCCTTCCTCTCCACAGGATAAACAGTGGAACTGTTACTATTGACCTGGGCAATCTGACCTTTGAAAACAACAGGGTCGCTACAGGGGAAAACGCCATGATCCCTGCAAGGACGCGTCAGCTTATATAAGCAGCTTTTTCAATAACAATCACGCAATCAGGGAAGATAAGTCAGCCCAGGCGAACGCGGAGGCCATCCATGCCCATAGAGATATGACGCCGGATGCCCTTTGTTTCTCCAACCATGCGGCAAGGAGGGAAGAAAGGTATATGAAAGGGAAGAAAAGGAGAATGTTCAAAAAAATGACGAGTGGAAAAAGGAGTATGACAAAAACGTATTTTATTCATTATTAGAATATTAGGAATGGACATTTCTAAATTGGAAAGCAGTCCGGATAATTTTTGGTTCAAAATATATTGACAAATAAGTATGTTTTGGTAGACTTCTCGGCACGCCAACACGGCGGCAGTACGAAAGGCCAACGGCCCTGAGGGACCCGGAGAGGGGATCGATGGGAAGGGAAGCCGGCCGTCTGCAGGAAGCTTTTTTAGATAGAGAGCGCCGATAAGAAGATTTTCAAGGGAATGACTACCGAACCCTACGCAGGGCCGTCCTTTGAGCGATGAGAATCGCCCGGAGGAGTACCGGCTTGAAGGAGCGACCTAGCTCTGAGAGGGTAGGGTTGGTAGAAGCAAGGGAAGGAAAAAAGGTCGTGACGCGCGCCGTGCTGGTATAAGCGAAGAGGCATGAGGGAGACAAACCCGAGTGAAGAGCTTGCGAAGCATGGCGCAAATGAAATCGAGAGATTCCATTTGGTCCAGCAATTTCAAAAATTATATTTGATGGAGAGTTTGATTCTGGCTCAGAACGAACGCTGGCGGCGTGGATAAGACATGCAAGTCGAACGGGAGAATTGCTAGCTTGCTAATAATTCTCTAGTGGCGCACGGGTGAGTAACACGTGAGTAACCTGCCTCTTAGTGGGGGATAGCCCTGGGAAACCGGGATTAATACCGCATACGATTGAAAGATCAAAGCAGCAATGCGCTAGGAGATGGAGCTCGCGGCCTATTAGTTAGTTGGTGAGGTAACGGCTCACCAAGGCGATGACGGGTAGCCGGTCTGAGAGGATGTCCGGCCACACTGGAACTGAGACACGGTCCAGACACCTACGGGTGGCAGCAGTCGAGAATCATTCACAATGGGGGCAACCCTGATGGTGCGACGCCGCGTGGGGAATGAAGGTCTTCGGATTGTAAACCCCTGTCATGTAGGAGCAAATTAAAAGATAGTACCACAAGAGGAAGAGACGGCTAACTCTGTGCCAGCAGCCGCGTAATACAGAGGGTCTCAAGCGTTGTTCGGAATCACTGGGCGTAAAGCGTGCGTAGGCTGTTTCGTAAGTCGTGTGTGAAAGGCAGGGGGCTCAACCCCTGGATTGCACATGATACTGCGGACTAGAGTAATGGAGGGGGAACCGGAATTCTCGGTGTAGCAGTGAAATGCGTAGATATCGAGAGGAACACTCGTGGCGAAGGCGGGTTCCTGGACATTAACTGACGCTGAGGCACGAAGGCCAGGGGAGCGAAAGGGATTAGATACCCCTGTAGTCCTGGCAGTAAACGGTGCACGCTTGGTGTGCGGGGAATCGACCCCCTGCGTGCCGGAGCTAACGCGTTAAGCGTGCCGCCTGGGGAGTACGGTCGCAAGATTAAAACTCAAAGAAATTGACGGGGACCCGCACAAGCGGTGGAGTATGTGGCTTAATTCGATGCAACGCGAAAGAACCTTACCTGGGCTTGACATGTAATGAACAACGTGGCATGCGACTCTTCGGAGGCGTTACAGGTGCTGCATGGCCGTCGTCAGCTCGTGTCGTGAGATGTTTGGTTAAGTCCAGCAACGAGCGCAACCCCTGTTGCCAGTTACCATCGAGTAATGTCGGGGACTCTGGCGAGACTGCCCAGATCAACTGGGAGGAAGGTGGGGACGACGTCAGGTCAGTATGGCCCTTATGCCCAGGGCTGCACACGTACTACAATGCCCAGTACAGAGGGGCCGAAGCCGCGAGGCGGAGGAAATCCTGAAAACTGGGCCCAGTTCGGACTGTAGGCTGCAACCCGCCTACACGAAGCCGGAATCGCTAGTAATGGCGCATCAGCTACGGCGCCGTGAATACGTTCCCGGTCTTGTACACACCGCCCGTCACATCATGGAAGCCGGTCGCACCCGAAGTATCTGAAGCCAACCGCAAGGAGGCAGGGTCCTAAGGTGAGACTGGTAACTGGGATGAAGTCGTAACAAGGTAGCCGTAGGGAACCTGCGGCTGGATCACCTCCTTTCTATGGGAGTAAGTGCAGCATTGACTGCATAGGTCGGCTCTCGTCCGAGGGATGAAAGCGTATCTCGCGAGGGAGCGCAACGAACTACAACAAGATGTGTAAAGCAGGCTCGCCTTTGAGCGGAGCCGGTACGACGTGCGTCACGGCCTTTTTTTCAGAAAGAACCGCAACTGGGGGTATAGCTCCAGTTGGTAGAGCGCCAACTTTGCAAGCTGGATGTCCGGGGTTCGAGTCCCCGTGCCTCCACCAGTTTCGGTAAGCGGGTTGAAAGAGGAAAAGAACTGTTAACTATTAACCATTGCTGTTAACTATTAACTGTTACCTATTCCCTATCAACTGCAAGAGACCCAAGCCGGGCCTGTAGCTCAGTTGGTTAGAGCGCGCGCTTGATAAGCGCGGGGTCATGGTTCAAGTCCTGTCAGGCCCACCAAAAATTGCTTATTGGAAGGAAGACGAAAATTGACATCTGCGTGGCAAAGAAAACGATTGCTGAGAAGCAATCGCTTTCCAACAAGTGGGTAGTTGAATAACAACAACTACAACAACACAAAAACATGCATACCAAGATAAAAAAGACAATACAGTAAGTCACGAAAGGGCTTTGTGGTATTGTAGGAGTGGTAAAAAAACTTTTTGCAATATGATGAAGTAAGTAAGGGCGTACGGTGAATGCCTTGGTGCCAACAGGCGAAGAAGCGCGGCAAGCTGCGAAAAACCTCGAGGGAAGCTGCAAGCAAGCGATGATCCGGGGTGTCGAATGGGTAACCTGACTGGGGTAATACCTGGTCGTTCATACCTGAATACATAGGTATGAAACGCAATACCCGCTGAAGTGAAACATCTCCAGTAAGCGGAGGAAAGAAGAGAGAAATCGATTCCGTAAGTAGTGGCGAGCGAAAGCGGATGGAGCCCAAACCGAAGGTACTCCTTCGGGGTTGTAGAACCACGACATATTCGACCATAGTGGATAGTAAGGAGGCAGTCTGGAAGGCTGGCCATGAAGGTGAAAGCCCTGTAGACGAAATCCAGAGTGAGGTGGAAGTGGGTATCCTGAGTAATACATCACACGTGGAACGATGTATGAATCAGCGCGGACCACCGCGCAGGCTAAATAGTTGGCGACCGATGGTGAACAAGTACCGCGAGGGAAGGTTAGAAAAAAGAACCGCTGTGAGCGGGAGTGAAATAGAACCTGAAACGTATGTCTACAAGTGTCAGAGCAAGAGCAATCTGCGATGGCGTGCTTTGTTTAATGGTGCGAGTCAGTGTTTGTGGCAAGACTAAAGGGCTTCCGGCGGAGTCGCAGCAAAGCAAGTCGAATAGGGCGCATAAGTCGCAGTGCTGGACCCGAAGCGGAGGTGACCTACCCTTGGCCAGGTTGAAGCATGGGTAAAACCATGTGGAGGACCGAACAGGTGAACGTTGAAAAGTTCTCTGATGAGCTGAGGGGTAGGGGTGAAAACTAATCAAACCCCGTGATAGCTGGTTCTCTTCGAAATGCATTTAGGTGCAGCGTCACGTGCTGATGCGAGGGTGAAACACTGACAAGGCCAAGAGGCACCACTTTCACAAATATATCAGCTCAATTATTGCGATAGGACATGGACAGTGGGGGATAAAGCTGGTATCAGGAGGAAACTAACCCAGACAGCAGCTAAAGTTGCCTAAATAACACTGGTCTGAAGGATGTGGGATTTTACAGACAGTGAGGGGATGTTGGCAAACCATTAAAAATGCGCTAATAAACACTCATCAGTGATCCTGCGCCGAAAATGATTGGCGATCGGCGTTATGCCGGCTCTGGACTTTGCCGCAAGGCAGGTGGTAGAAAAACGTGCATGCACGCGATGAAGAGGGTGATGGCGACTGACCTGGGCATTGATGTAATCTCTGAACATGAAATAACATAAAGCAGGTGAAATCTGACCGCCGTAAACCGGGGACCAGGGCAACGTGTTTCGTCCCTGGGTTAGCCAGGACAAGCCGAGGCCGAAGGCGCGATGGATATCAAGTTAATGATCCTGAAGCAAACCCTTAAACTGGGGGACTATGAGAAGAATGAAAACCAAGATTCGTGGTCGAGCTGGGTCACGGTTGGCATAATAAAATCGAAGTGCAAAGCTTGGCATGTATAAGCGAGCCATGCCAAACTAGGTCAGAATATGCAGGCAATAGAGTGAAACCTGGTTAGGAACTGTAAATTATTGTAACAGGAAGAAGGGGTGCCTGCAAAGCGTCTGGGCCACTACTTGGCTCATTAATGACTGTTTATCAAAACACGGCACTCTGCAAAGACACCAAAGTCAGAGAGTATGGTGTGACACGTGACAATGCCGAAAGATTAAGGGTTAGCCTGGGCGGCTCAGATAAAGTCCCAGTGAGATGTGTAATGGTCTGGGTGGCGAAATTCCCTTGTCAGGTGGTTCAGAACCTCCAGAATCGTGAAACAGGTTGGGCACTGTCTCAAACTCAGTGGAGATTAGTGGCAATTGAAGATGCCATACCCACAGAAGGACAGGGCCCTATGGACATAACTGTAAGCTGTCATTGTTTCTAGCAATACGTGAGAAAG